>Ga0209633_10002128_pt1 | contig 19500 bp, 15 predicted proteins | sample Cruoilmetagenom1_FD_187290 | JGI IMG/M metagenome (GOLD analysis project Ga0209633, IMG submission 187290) | Oil polluted marine microbial communities from Coal Oil Point, Santa Barbara, California, USA - Sample 1 (SPAdes) (version 2) | ecosystem: Environmental > Aquatic > Marine > Oil seeps ... | reverse complement strand
ATTTCTAGTTCCGTTATTTTGATTATTAGATGCATAAACTAGATTTGCATTATTAACTATTACATTTCCATCAAAATTAAATTTTTCGTTATCGTATGTAAAATTCCAATCATTTTCAGTTTTAATAAAAAGGTCACCATAAATAGTTGCATTTCTAGTTTTAGAGTTTTTTCCTAATAAAGCAAGATCTCCACTAACTGTTAAATCCATTTTATTGAATGGAAATTCTTTAAGCTCAATAGTACCGGTACCAAACATATTTCCTTTATATTTTGAACCAGCATAATTTGAGACTAATAAACTATCAATTGTAAGTTTTTGATCTTCAAAAACAGAGTTTAGTCCACACGAATAGTTTAGATTATTATCTCTATAAATGAATCTCCCATTTCTTAGTGATAAAAATCCATCAGTATGTATATTGTTCAATTGTCCGGATAAATCAATTTCAGCAATAATATTTCCACTTTGTTTTTTAACAAAAGGAAGTAAATCTCCAAAAATTCCAACATTGAAGTTTTTGGATCTAATTGAAAGTGAAATATCATTTTCCTCTAAAATCAAATCTTCACTTCCTGTATAATTAATAGCTATTGGAATGAAACCGTCCAAAGTTAGAAGTGGTTCACTATTATCTAGGTTTTCATCAATAAAGTCAACATCTAAATTTGCTTTGTTGTTATTATAGTTCAAAGTTCCTTTGAGATTGCCAAAATTAATTTTGTTGTATGAAATATCATCAACATTTAAGCTGGCAATTATTTTTGGTGATTGAAGGAAGCCCGAAGATGAGACACTTAGATTTATATTTGAGTTAATAGGCTGTTGATTATCTTCTGACATATATGTTGAAAGAATTTGTCCACTTAAATTTTCTACGTTTAGTTCAAGATCATGGGATTCGTCATTGTTAATTGTTCCATCAATACTTAAAACTGTATTATCATTTTCTAAAATTAAATTATTAAATTCAATTCCATCATCATTAAAAATTACCTCGCTAACATCATCATTTTCCCATTCAATATTTTTGTAATCGATAAAAATATTTTCAAAACTAATTTTTGGAGAAAGAGCAATTGTGCTTACATTTCCTTCCAGTTCAGTACTAAGATCCTCTCCAATACCTAAAGATGTATTGAAGAATAATTTACTTTGATTAAAAATTAAATCGCCAACAATATCGTTTAATTCTACTCCTGCATATATTTTTTCACCTTCAACAGAGGCTGTTCCAAATATTTTATTAAATGAAACTTCTTGATTATCTCTATTGAATTTAATATTAGCATCTACATTAGAAAAGTAAATAATATCATCTTTATTTTTATTGAGTAAATTTTCAATATTTACATCTGCTGAAATTTTAAAATTTAACGAGTCGTTTTCTACTGTTCCACTACCAGTACCGGCAATATCTAATTTGTCGTTATCCAAGAAAAGAGCTACTAATTCAAAATCCTTAAAAATAAAATTAAAGTTAAAAGCTAATTTTTCGTTAACAATTTCAGGAACAATATTTAATCCTTCAACAAATTCTATCTTTTTAGTTTCTTGGTCAATGGGATTAAGTTCATCAATCTTAGAAGCAATTATATCAGAAATAGTAGTTGCTTCGTAAGTTAGTATATCTATGGCTTTTTGAAGTGAAAATTCCCCATCAATATTAAAATCTACAAACTCTGAAACTAATTTTATTTCTCTGAAGTCAGTATCTTTTGTGAGAGCCAAGTTTATTTGTGATTCATCCAGCTCAATACCTCTAAAATTAGATGGCTCGAGTTTTATAGTATACTTCCCAACCATATTATCAATCTCTAAATTTTTTCCTTTTACTAAAAAAGTAAAATTTAAGTTTGAAGAATCAGAGACCTCACTTGTAAATGTTTGTAAATCAAGTTCAGTAATTTTACCTGTTAAATCGTAATAAGGCTCTTCAGTTGATGTTAAATCTAAAGTCCCAGTTACATTAGTATTTGATTTATTAATAATTGAATTTAGATCCAATTTAATAATCTTCGAATCAGCGGAAGTAGTTAAATAAAGTGAATCAATTTGAATCTTATCAACCGTTGAAGAATTAGCAAATATATTTAGGTCAGCTTGCATTGTATTTGGATTGAAACCAATACCTTTTATACTTCCTATACTATTTAATTTTGTACTTGTTCCAATAATAGGATAGATATTTAAGTTAGTTGTGTTATAATCAACATCGTATTCTATCGCATCAGTACGCATATCCATAAATGTTTTTAGTTCAATTGAACCTTGATTTACATTGCTGGTTAAGGTGGCATTAAAGAGTAATGGCTCACCTAAAAAATCTATATTGAGGTTTGTAAATTTTAGACTATCGTAATTTGGGATCTCAAATGGAGGCATCATTGTAGGAACATTTGATTCAAGTAATTTTGAATCTGTTAGCTGAACATCAAAGAATAGTTTTTCCGGTTCATGAAGATTCTTAACATTTCCGGTAAGATTAAGATTTGATTCAAGATAATTAACACTCAATTTTTCTACATCAAAGTCTCCAAAAACACCATTTGCACTAATGTTAAAATCTGCTTTGCCCCTTAGAAAATTAGTTTCATCAATAAAAGTTGAAAGATCATTAAAGTGAAATGGAGCTGCTACAGCCTTCAGATTTATTGCGTATTCCTTAAAATCTTTTAATTCTACATTGCCAAGTAAATTTAGATCATTAATTTTTGCATCTAAGCGAACACTACTACTATCAGTGTTAATTTCTAAGTTATTAACTGCCGCATATTCTTCAGTTAAATCAATAAAACAAGAAAGTCTGTTTAAGTTAAATGAGATAAAATTAGGATTGAATGAAAAATTATTTAAATATAATTGAAGATTAGATGTTGAAAGGTTAGCAAATATTTTAGCATTTAAGAAAATATTTTCCAATCTAAAATCATCAAAATTCATGTTATTATAATACTGGTTAGATTGATGATTCTCTTTCGTTTGCATTACAAAATTCACATTCTGAAAATTTAAATCGTTAACTTGAATTGAAAACGGAAACTCACTTTCTTCTTCCATTTTTGCTATTACTTCTTCTTTAGAGCTATCTTGTTTTGCTAAGGAATTAAAATTCCATTCTCCACCTTCATTTTGTTGCATATTAATAAGTGCATTCTTAAGTAGAATCTCTCTGATATAAATTTTCTTTAAAAGTAGGTGGAAGGGGCTAGTTTTTACAACAATTTCATTAGCGTTTATTAAAGTATCACCTTCAGAATACAATATTGTTTTGTGTAAAATTATTGAAGTAAGAATTGAACCATCAATTCTTTCAATTTGAAGGTTGGCATTTAATGCTTTTGAAACCTCTGCAGTAGCCTTGTTTCTTAAAAAGTTTCTGAATGTTTTGGTTTGTGAAAAGCCAAAAAATATTACAAGAATAAAAAGAATTACTCCCACAACTCCAATAAAGAAGTTTACAATTTTATGGAATAGAGAACGCTTGAACTTATTCTTTTTTTTACCGTTCTTTTTTTCTTTATTCTCAGTAATATCTTTATTGTTTTTCTCTTCACTCATTATAAGTGTCTAACACCTTTTGAATTATATTTGTTGTTGATTGTTGAGAAACAAATTTTATTGTTTTTACTTCACCACCATTTGCTTCAACAGTTTCTCTTCCAACTATATTATCGATGCTCCAATCCGCACCTTTTACCAATACGTCTGGAATTAAATAATTAATTATGTTATGAGGAGTATCTTCTTCAAATAGTGTAACATAATCTATTGATTCCAAATTAGATAAAACAAATGCTCGTTCATTTTGAGGAACAATTGGTCTTTTCTCACCTTTAATTCTTCTTACCGAAGCATCACTATTAAGTGCAAGGATTAGGACATCTCCGCATTCTTTTGTTTTGGCAAGGTAATCAACATGTCCAGCATGTAAAATATCAAAAACGCCATTTGTGAAAACAACTTTTTTCCCTTCAGACTTTAATCTATTTCTAATTTCTAATAATTCACTTTGCGATATAATTGCATTGTCCATCTATATTCCTTAATATTTATTTCTATTCTATTTTATAAAATTGGGAACAATTTCATTTGTTAAGTCAATTCTTCTAACTCCGTCATTTGTTCCAAGCCACATATAAGTTCCATCAAAATGTAACGAATTAATTATTACCGGGATTTCATTGTCTTCTAATTTGAAGGTTTCCATAGTTAGTCTATTAACTAATGTAATTCCCATTGGGATCTGTTTTTTATTTTTAATATCAAATTGATAACTTGCCACCCAAATATTATTCCCCACAACTTCAAAATCATAGATACCATTTCCAATTTGTTTAGTCCAATCAATTCCTCTATCAAATTTATATAAGCCACCGATATTAAAGTTTGGGTTTTCTGGAGTAACAAACTCATCAGTACCAAACCAAATTGAATTTTGTTCAGTTAAAATATTTGTAATTGAAACTTGATCACCTTCATTTAAAAAATAATTCTTTTTACTATCATAGAATGACAAACCTCTTTTTTTTGATATGTTGCCCTTTTTATTAAACTTATAAAGTCCTGCTTCAGTTCCAATCCAGAGTAAACTATCTCCATCAAGATACAGAGATTTAATTGAATTAGTTTTTTCATTTTTTTTGATTGTTAAATCATAGCTATAATACTTTTTTTTACGTAAATCATATTTGGATAAATTCCTAAATCTACCTATCCAAAGGGTTCTTTTTTTCTTGTCGTATTCTAAACTTCGTATCCAATTTCCAAACTGTCCGCCCTTACTGAATCCTTTTCGGTTCCATTTTTTTCTTTTTTTATCATATGTGTAAAGTCCATTTGTGGAACCTGCCCATATATATCTGTAGCTAGTTTCAATACAATGAAAAAAATCTTGCTTAATTTTTTTATTGTTTGTTGAAAAATTTTGCCACTTTTTATTTTTGTAGCTGTACTTAAATATTCCATCGCCTTCTGATGTTACCCAAATATCTTTCCTATCATTTTTAATATCTGTTACTTTTATTTTAGGTAAATATTTTACAATTTCTATTTTTTGTGCATTATTGATATAAACAGTAAAAAAAAAGACAAAAATAAAAATTACCTTCGTATCAATTTTACTTAAAAGAGTAAAAGATTTTGTCATTTCTAATTAACTTAAAATTAAAGGGTTGGCTGTAATTCTTTATTGAAAAGGATATTGAATGACTTTTCAAACCCTTTAATAATTGATTCTTGCAATTTGAGAATATCAATTTTTTCGTTTAAAATGGATTCAAGCTCAATGGTATTCTCTTCTAATTCTTCTTGCAAATTTTTTATTTCAGCCATTTCAACATTTAAATAATCAACTAGTTTTTTGTGATATTTCCCAATCAGAATTGATCCATGTTGAAGGATTGTGTCCCCAATTTTACGTTGAGCACTACCAATAAGTTTTTTCCCATTAAATTTCACTTCACTTTTTGCAGTACTGGCAAAACATAATGCTCCAGAGGAAGTTTTTAAATCTGCTGAAAAATTTGGTTGTACGGTTTCCAATTTAACTTCATCTAGACTTGAGCTATATAATTTTAAACCTTGAACAATTGCTTGCGAAATTTGATTATATAATTTCCTTCCACTAATATTTTCATAATTTGAAATAACTACTGAGTATGTAAGCTCTTCTGCATGAAAAACTGCTCTGCCACCTGTTGGTCTTTTAACAATATCAATATTATCTTCTAATGATTTAATATCATTTATATCACTTATTGATTGATTTGCACCTAGAGAAATGCAAAAGGGTTCCCATCCATAAAAACGTAGATAGGCTTCTCCAGATTTGCATGCATTGACAAGTTGCAAATCAAAGTCCATATTTTGTTTGCCCGTATAGGAATTATATTCTATTAAGGACCATTTCACTTTTTAATAAGCCCTCTAGTATTTTCCTCAAGAAATGATAAAACTGATTCTGCAAGTTTACTGTTTTGAAAGTTTTGGATTACTTTTTCTTTAGCTTGAGTCAAATTCAATTCTTTTGAAAAAATAACTGAATAAATATTTTTTAACTCAGCAATTTCTTCATTTGAAAATCCTCTTCTTCTTAATCCAATTATATTTACTCCACTATATTTTAAAGGTTCACCGGCAGCAATAACATAAGGCGGAATATCTGTGACAACTCTGTAACCTCCACCAACCATTGCGTGTTTCCCAATTTTACTAAATTGATGAATAAGAGTTCCACCTCCAATAATTGTCCAATCATCAATAGTTACGTGTCCACCAAGTTGTACGGAGTTAGCAATTATACAGTTATCACCAACAATGCAATCATGTGCAATATGAGAATATGCCATTAGCAAACAATTTTTACCAACTATAGATGTTCCGGATTCAACAGTACCTCTATTAAGAGTAACAAATTCTCTAACAGTTGTTCCATCACCAATAACTAAAGTAGTTGGTTCATTTTCAAATTTTAAATCTTGTGGATGATTAGCAACAGAAACTGATTGATAAATGGTTACTTTGTTCCCAATTCTTGCACCATCATATATTCCAACATGTGAACCAATTATACAATCATCTCCAATTACAACGTCATCTTCAATTATTGTGTAAGGTCCTATTGTGTTGTTGCTTCCAATCTGTGCTTTTGGGCCAACAATTGCGGTTGGGTGAATTTTATTCATAAGAAATATTTTATTGTTTATTATTTAATTTTCTCTATCTACTATTGCAGCCTTTAACTCAGCTTCAGCAACAACTTTGTTACCTACTTTTGCCTTCGCTTTCATAACTACAAATCTGCTTCTTTTACTCACTAACTCAGTTTCTATTATTAATTGATCACCCGGAACAACCGGCTTTCTAAACTTAGCTTTATCAATGCCCATGAAGAAAACAAGTTTTTCTGCTGGGTTGTCTACAGAATTTAACATGAGAATGCCACCAGTTTGTGCCATTGCCTCAATAATTAAAACTCCTGGCATTACTGGTTGACCTGGGAAATGTCCTTGGAAAAAAGGTTCGTTTATTGTTACTGATTTAACTCCAATAACTTTTTTATCTAATTCAAGATGAATGATTTTATCAACTAATAAAAATGGATATCTATGCGGTAGAATTTTTTGAATTGCATTTATATCAAAGACAATACCTTCTTTTTTAACATGTTGATATTGTTTTTCTAATTGTTTCTGTTGATAAAGCTTTCTAACTTTTTTAGCAAATTCTACATTTGCTTTGTGACCAGGACGAGCTGCTAAAATTTGAGCTTTTAACGGAGCTCCAATTAATGCTAAATCTCCAATCATATCAAGTAATTTATGACGTACAGGTTCATTCTTAAATCTTAAATTATTTTCATTTAAAAATCCACTTTGTCCAACTGTAATTTTAGTTTCCAATCCTAATTTGTCTGAAAGTTGGGTGAGATCATTATCATTGATATCTCGATCAACAATAACAACGGCATTATCAATATTGCCACCTTTAATTAATCCTTGATCTGCAAGTGTTTCCACTTCACTTAAAAAACAAAATGTTCTAGTTGAAGCAAACTCTGAAACAAACTCTTTTCCTAAATCAAACAAACCTGTATGTTGACTACCTAAAGCTGGGTTATTATAATCAACCATAACTGTCATTCTAAAATCATCTAGAGGTAGAGCAACAATATCAACTTGCTCATCTTCGTTTTTGTAAGAGATAATTTGATCTATAATTAAATAATCTTTAGGAGTTTTTTGTTTAACAATACCAGCTTCCAATAATTTATCTACAAATGGTTTTGAGCTCCCATCAGCAATTGGAGGTTCATTGCCATCAATTTCTATAATAATATTATCAATTTGTAAACCCGCAACAGCGGCCAAAACATGTTCTACTGTATGAACTTTAACATCGCCCAATCCCAATGTTGTTCCTCTAGAAATATCTACAACATATTCCGCTAATGCAGGAATTTCTAAATGATCTCCCAAATCTGTTCTAACAAATTTTATTCCATGATTATCAGGTGCCGATTTAAATGTAATAGTAGTTGATGATCCAGTATGTAATCCTTCGCCTGAAATTGAAATATCTTTAGCAATTGTATGTTGAAGATCGAGCATTATTTAATTTCCTTTTGATTGTTTGATAATAATTCCTTTTCTAAATTTGAAATCTTACTTTCAAGATCTTTAATTCTTTCTAGATACTTTGGTAAATTTCTAATATGTGCTTCTAACTTTAAACTAGTTCGAATTTCTTTAGCTGGAGTTCCAAAATATACGCCAGGTTTTTTAAGTGATTTTGTTACCCCTGATTGACCACCAATGATAATCTTATCTTCAACTTCAATATGATCAACAATTCCTACTTGTGCAGCTACTACACAATTGTTCCCAATTTTTGAACTGCCAGCTATTCCAGATTGAGATGAAAAAACTGTGTGGCTTCCTACTGTAGAATTATGTGCAATTTGAACAAAATTATCCAGCTTAACACCTTTTTTTATAAGCGTAGTACCTAATGCAGCTCTATCAATTGCAGAATTTGCTCCTATTTCTACATCATCCTCAATTATAACATTTCCAATTTGCGGGACTTTTTGATATACTCCATTTTTATCAGGGATGAATCCAAAACCATCTGAACCAATAACAGCACCTGCATGGATAATAGCATTTTTACCAATTTTGGTTTCTTCTCTAATTGTTACGTTAGGATAAATTAAAGTATTTTCTCCAATCTCACAATTATTTAAAATTACCGAGTTGTGATAAATTGTAGTTCCATTTTTTATTAAGCAATTTTCTCCAATGAAAACATTTTCACCAATAGATACGTTCTCTTCTAATATGGTTGATTCGGAAATTACTGCCGAATCTGAGATCCCATCAAATTTAAAATTAGGTTTGAAAAATTTATTTAAAATTATTTGAAATGAAATTTGAGGATTATCTACTTCTATATAAGTAATCTTTGAATTATCTTTTGGAGAATTCTGATTTACAAGAACTGCTGTTGCATGTGTAGTTAATAAAAATTTATTATACGAACTACTGCCAATAAATGATAAATCTCCATCAGTAGCATCTTCAATATTTGCTAGTTTAGTTATCGCGAGATTTTGATTGCCAACTATATTTCCATTAACAATATCAGCAATATTTTGAATAGTAATTTTCATTTGAATGTCTAAATACAAAAGTACGCAATTTGTAAAAGTATGAATGTTAAAGACATTCTAAAAATATGCTATTCTTCTGTACTTTTTATAAGTTATTGTAATTTGCTTAAAACTTGTGGAGTTAAATCATATTCTTCTTTTGCATAAAGAAAAATCATATCACCACTTCTATCAAAAATGAAATCCAATTCGTTTTCTAAAGCAACTTCTTCAATAGCAGTAAAAACTTGATTTTGGATTGGTTTCATTAATTCTTCTTGCTTTGTAAAGAGTTCTCCACTGGCTCCAAATTTAGCTTGTTTGAAGCTTTCAGTTTCTTGTTCAAGAGCAATTAATTCTTTTTCAAATTCTGCTTTTTTTTGTTTGCTCATAATTAATTTACGTCTTTCGTAATCATCAAATTTATTTTTCCACGTCTGATCTAATTTTTTTAATTCTTTCTCCCATTCAGAAATTTGAGCATCAATTTTCTTTTGCGCATCTTGCGCATCTGGTAATTTTTTCATTATTGCATCAGAATCAACATAACCTATTTTAAGTTGTGCTGATATTGTAGAAAATGCAAAAATTAAGCTTAAAAATAAAAGCGAAGATAATTTTTTCATAACTTAATTCTCCTAAAATTGTGGTTTAAAATAACACAGAGGTTTATAACTTGCTAATGTTTTTTTGCAATTCATAAACCTCCAAATTTTAATAAAATTGTAACTACTTAATTTAATTATTATCCACGTTTTAATTTATCAAGAACAACATTTGTAATGTCGAATTGAGGATCTGCAAATAATAATAAAACTTCACCAGTTTTGTCAAAAACAAAGTTCATTCCTTCAGCTTTTCTTACTGAATCAATGGCTTTTAAGATTTGTTCTTTGATTGGCTTTAATAATTGTTCTTGTTTTATAAATATTTCACCATTAGGTTGACCAAATTTTTGTTGTCTGAATTGTTGGATATATTGTTCTTTTTGAACAAGCTCTTGTTGAACTTCTCTTTGTTTATCAGGTGTCATACTTGTAAATTGTTTTTGAGCTGCAGCATAATCTGTTTGAAGTCCTGTAGCCATACTATCAATTGATTTTGTCCAAGCAGAAGTCATAGCATCTAAATCACTTTGAGCTTTTATAGCTGGTGCAAATTGTTGAAGAATAGTTTCAGAATTAACCCAGCCAATTTTTTGTGTTTGTGCAAATGTAGCAACCGTAAATAATAAAAAGATTGCAAGAATATTTAATGCTTTCAATGTTACCTCGTTTTTTGTTATGTGTTTATGTTTTAAGTTATAAAATATCTAATTAGTTTTTGTTTTCAGTAAAAGAAAATTTGTTATCTCATGTTTATATCAATCAATACGAAAAATTATATAAATTCATTTCTTCTAAAATTAAAATCCTTTACCAAATTGGAAATGAAATTCCCATGTTGGATCTTGACCATCAACTGAAATTCTATCGAATCCGTAACCATAATCAAATCCGATTAAACCAATTGGGTTAATCATTATTCTAGCTCCAACACCAACAGATTTTTTAAGATCAAATAGATTGGCAGAAGGTAAATCTCTATAGGCATTACCGGCTTCTGCAAATGCTATAACATAAATTGGCATTGGCTCTAGCGTTAATGCGGCTCTAACTTCTGCTGTATATTTGGCTCTTACACGTCCACCTATATTTAAGCCTGTAGAACTTTTAGGTCCAATAGATCTATCAGCATAACCTCTTAAAGGAGTTGTTGCAATTATTAATCCATTACCGCCCATGTAGAAAAATTCAAATGGTTGAATTGTTGTTCCTTTAACAATTTCGTGAATGTAACCTAAATCAACACCAGCATAGAATGTGATTTTATTTGTATTAAATAATCTTCTATACCAATCAGCTTTAAATTGGAATTTGTAATAATCAACATCGCCAGGTAAAAATGTACCACCAGAAACATCAAAGTTAACTCCAAATTTTGATCCCGTTGATGGGAAAATCGGATTATCAATATCGCTTCTGTTTATAGCTACACCAGCTGTATACTGTCTTGAAAGACCCGTAGCATAATATTCTCTTCCGTCTATAACATCATTGTATTGAAATCTCAATGACCCTTGTATATAAAATCTATCATCCGGCCAAGTTAATCTTCTACCAACTGTCATTGCAATTGAGGACTGTCTTAAATCATAAATATATTGTTGTCTAGTATCAGATACATTAAAACCAAGAGATGTTGGAGTATCCATAAACCATGGTTCAGTTAAACCTAGTGAAAATGTTCTATAGAAATTACCAACTCCAAACTGCCAGTTAAAGTTTAGAATTTGACCACCACCCAATTGAAATGGTTCTAAGATTGAGAAGTTAGATAGTGTAAAACCCATAGATCCACTAAAACCAAAAGCACCACTATAACCAACCGAAGCATTTATAAAGTCACTTGATTTTTCTTCAACATTATAAACCAAATTAACAAGACTATCAGTTGCAGGTTTATAATCAACACCTTTTGTATACAATTTCTCAACATTAAAATATTGTAGGTTAGCCAATTGCTGAATACTTCTCATCACATTGCTTCTTCTAAAATAATCTCCAGGAATTGTAAATAATTCTCTTCTTATTACTTTATCCTTTGTTCTATCATTCCCTGTAATTTTTACTGTCCCAATTTTAAACTGGTTATTTTCAGTAACTTTAATTGTAACGTCTATAGAATCTTCACCAACTTTTTGTTCGCTTGCTTCTTGCCTAAATGTTAAATAACCATTATCTAAAAATAAAGAGGCAACATCTGTTTGAGTTTGATTGCCAAAGAGATTTTGATTGAAAAGTTCGTAATTGTAAACATCACCTTTATTGAAACCAAGACGTTCAGTTAGAATTATATCTGGATAAACTGAGTTGCCTTCCCAATTAATATTTCTAAGACTGTATTGCGGACCTTCGTAAACGTCAAAATGAATGTCCATAAACTTTCCATCTTCTGAGAAGTTAATTGAATCAGAAAGTATTTCAAAATCTCTATAACCATTCTTTTGGTAGAATGTTTTTAATAATTCTTTATCTGTATCAAAATCTTCTTTCTTGAAATTTGCTGAGCTCCAAAATCTCCACCAAGCATCTTGAACAGTTTCATCTAATTCGGATGATAAATCATCATCTTCAAAATCTTCATTTCCATCAAAGGTTATACTTCGTACAACTACTTCATCACCTTCTTCAACATCAAAAACTAAAAGATGCCTCGATTTAATTCTATCAATAATTTTTGAACGAACTTTTGAATTATAATCATAGGTTGTTTGTTCATTATCAGATTTATCATTTGGGTTTTCCCAAGTAACAGTAATCTCATCGTCGGTAGTATCAGCCGAACCATAAACAAATGAATGAGGTGTTATTTTTGCATTCAAAAGCCCATCATCTATGTACAGTTCTTTTATTTTATTTTTAGTCGTATTTATTACTTGTGGTTTTAAGGTTTGTCCACTTACAAGTGATACTTCTTTTTTCAAATCAGAATCATCAAGTTCATCGTTGCCACGAAAAACAACATTTTCCATTCTGTTTAATTCTTTTACTTTAATTAAAAGAAAAACACCTGATTCAATTTTTTTATCAATTAAAATTTGAACATCTTCAAAAATCCCAAGTGCCCATAATCTTTTAATAGCATTATTAGTAGCGTCACCTGGAATTTCAAGTTCTCCACCTTCCTTTAAACTACTATTTGCAATTATTGTATTTGCGTCGGCGGTTTTATTTCCTTCAACAGAAATACCTAAAATTTTGTAATTAACTTTTTGTAATTGTGAATAAATATTTGTGTTAAATACAACTAATATTAGAATTAAAAACTTAAGTAAGTTGTTCGGTAAGCTTTTTTGCATCTTTAGAATTTTTGTGGTTTGTTGATACTTGTTCACTAATAAGTCCAAATCTTCTCTCTCTATTTTGAAAATCTTGAATTGCTTCAATTAAATTCTTACAATTAAAATCTGGCCACAAAATTTTTGAAACATACAGTTCTGAATAAGCAATTTGCCAAATTAAAAAATTACTAATTCTATGTTCCCCTCCACTGCGTATCATTAAGTCAGGGTCTGGAATTCCAACAGTCGTTAAATTTTTAGAAAAAACATCTTCATTTATTTCATTAGTAGATATTTTCCCACTTGCAAAATCTTTAGCAATTTTTTTAGTGGCTTCAATAATTTCCCATCTTCCACTATAACTTAAAGCTAAATTCAAAACTAATTTATTATTGTCTTTTGTTAAATCCTTAGCTGATTGCAACTCTTTTTGAACAACTTTTGGTAAACTATCAATATTTCCAATCGTCGATATTTTAACCTTATTTTCATTTAATTCTTTAGCTTCTTTTTTCAAACTTTTTACCATAAGACGCATCAGAATGGTAATTTCCTTTTGCGGTCTGTTCCAGTTCTCAGTTGAAAAAGTATAAAGAGTTAAATATTTAACGCCAAGATTTAAACAAGATTGCACCATTGCTCGAACGGTTTCAACACCTTTTCTATGTCCGGCTGCTCTTGGTAAACCTTTAGCATTTGCCCAACGTCCATTTCCATCCATTATGATGGCAATATGTTCTGGTACGCTGCCTCTTTTTTTAGTTTCTTCAATCAGTAATAAATCTTTTTCGGTTATTTTTTTTGCCAAAAAGAAACTCTTTTATTAATGATAAATAGCCTATAAAAATAACCGTCACTATTCTAAATGTCAAGGTTCTTTAGTTTAACTTAATAATCTTGAAAAAAATAATGTTTGGGTTTTGTACAACTTAAAATTGAATTGGTTCTCAAAAAAAAGAAGTAAAAATATTTGACTAATGATAATATTAAAATTAGTATTAGAAAAAAGAATTTATTGAGGATGAAAATTTTAGGAATTATATAATTGAGAATCACTTTAAAGAAGTTGTCTTATTTCTAAATGTAATGGCGTTTATAATAACAAAAATTTATTGCTCTAAGTCGGAGATAAAACTATACACATAAGTACATCTTGCTTTTGCCTCTAAAAATTTAAATAAAGAACAAATGACAAAATTGAAATAACAAATAATAACAAATCTCAATTTCTCAAAACACAAACATTTATGTAGAAACAATTATGAAATAAAAAAGATCAATATATAACAATTGGAATTTGAAACTTGGTAATTATTTGAATTTTGTAATTCGCTTTTTGGTGTTTCTAAACGAAATTTAATAGTTGCTAAACCTATGGATTTGAATTCCATAGTGGTTTAGTTATTAAAAATTACTAACTATAATAAGGAAAGTTGTTTATTAACCTTTTCGCCAATACTCACAATCTTTATACTTTTCTGAGCCTCAACAGTTAAAAATGAAACTGCAGATTTTGCTTCTTTAACTAAATGCTTTGGAACTCCAACAAAAAGTGTTACACGCTTCTTTGAATGTTTTGTATGACGTGTAGCTAAAAATTCGAGTTTATTAAATACTTTGGAATCATTCAGATCTTTCTCGGTAAGCACTAAACCAATTACATATTTTTTACGCTGTTTACCAATAGCATCAACTCTAAAATCACCTATATCATTTGGTTCAGGCAAATATTTGCCAAACCTTCTACTTAAAGTTAGATAACCGTTCCTCCAAAAATGTCCAATTAGGTCATCAATATTCCTTTGTTGCACACTTGTTTTCATTTTAACCATCCTAGTTATAAATTGGTAAAATAGGAATAATAGGAGAAAATTTTGAATTATTAAGAACCTTAATATTAAATATCTTATTAAACTCAAACATTTTTACTTGGCTAGAACTATTCACTCTTCCATAAATTACTTTACTTCCGCCTTTATTAATAGATAGATAATATGGTTCTAATTCAATTGGATTAAAACTATATAGAAATTTTATTTTTTTTCTGTTTGTAATTGCTGTGCTAAATATATCTGTTTTCATTTGTACCTCTAATTATATAATCTATAAATACCAATAACTTTGCCAAGAATTGAAAAATCATTTTTACCAGAAACATGAATTGGTTGATAATTTTTATTTGCCGGAATTAGTTCAATTTGAGAATTTTTATTTCTGTATCGTTTTACCGTTGTATCATTATCAACCATTGCAATAACAATATCATTATTAACTGCTTTGTTCTGAGATTTTACAATTACAGTATCTCCTTCAAATATTCCATCTTCAATCATACTATCGCCGCGTACTTTTAATCCAAATAATTTTTCGTTTCCTTTAATTAGACTTGAATCTATAACTAAAGTTCCCTCAATATTCTCTTCTGCAAAAACAGGATAACCTGCAGCAACTCTACCAAGTATTGGAATTTCTGTTGAACTATTTTCTCGTACTCTAGCAAAAAGTGTATAAGATAGATCAGTAAGTGAAATAGATCTGTTTGATTTGTCGCCAACTTGAATGTATCCTTTTTTAATTAATGCATCCAGATGTCGCTTTACACCAAAAGTACTTTTAATATCAAAATGATTTCCAATTTCTCTATATGAAGGTGGAAAACCATTTCGGTTAATAAAATCATTGATAAATCTTAGAATATCTTCCTGTCTTTGAGTCATTACAAATTCCAATAGTGAATAAATGTACACTATAAATATAGTGAAAATATGTGCACTATGTCAAATAAAAAATGACTAAATAAAAAATATTTTTATTTTATCTTGAAGTCTTAAATAAGAAAGACTATTATGAAATAGAAATTGAAGTGTAAAAAAATATATTTATGTCAAAACAAAAAGCCGAAAGAAATAAAACAATTGTATTAAGTAGTTCTGAAAAAGGTATATATAAGAAACAACTTTTTCATTTGGATAAAAACATAGCAGAACCTTCAGCGCTTATAAATAAAGTAATAAATCAAGATTATTTTGAAGCAGTAAATATGTTGCCTGATAATTTTATTAATCTTGCTTTTATTGATCCTCCATATAACTTAACAAAATCATTTAATGGGAATACTTTCAAAGAAATGACTTCAGAAAAATATAAAGAGTGGGTGAAATCTTGGTTGCAATTATTAATTCCCAAACTAAAAGATGACGCATCGCTATATATATGTGGTGATTGGAAGACCTCTTCAATTTTATATGAAGTTGGTTTGCAAGAAGGTTTATTTCCTATAACACGAATTACTTTTGCTCGAGACAAGGGAAGAGGTTCAACAAAGTTTTGGAAAAATAACTCTGAAGATATTTGGTTATTTAGTAAATCTAAAAATTACTATTTTAATGCGGAAGCAGTAAAAACAAGAAAAAAAGTAATTGCACCTTATAGAAATGATGGGAAACCAAAAGATTGGGTTGAAAGTGACGATGGAAATTTTCGCTTAACTTATGCTTCCAATATTTGGACAGACATAACAATTCCGTTTTGGTCAATGCCAGAAAACACTCCACATCCAACACAAAAACCGGAAAAAATTCTTGCTAAAATTATTCTTGCAAGTTCAAAAGAAAATGATGTGGTGTTCGATGGCTTTTCTGGAGTTGGTACCACCGGAGTTGTTGCAAAAAAGTTAAATAGAAACTTTGTAATGATTGAGCAAGAGGAAGAATATTGTTTATATGCTTTGAAGAGATTAGACATGGCAGAAAATCAAAAAAGAATTCAAGGTTATAAAGATGGTTATTTCTTAGAACGAAATGCAAATTAAGATAGCGTTGTTTTAATTAGTGTCATTATGAACTTGTTCAGAATCTAAATCCCTTTTTATAAGAATAAAGATGCTGAAATAAATTCAGCATGACGAATTGGATTTTTTATAAAGACAAAGTAAAACCACAAAAGTAAATATAAGAGAAAACGTGTACGCAGAAGTAGTATTCCCACTACCATTTAGAAATTCTTTCACTTACAAAATTCCACAAGAATTTGAAGAGCAAGTGCAGCTAGGCGTACGCGTGGTTTGCTCATTTGGAAGACGTGTGCTAACCGGTTTTGTAATTAATGTAACTGAGGAAACGAAGGTTGAGGGAAAAGTAAAATCTATTAGAGATGTACTTGATGACCAGCCAATATTCAGTAAAGATTCGTTAGAGTTTTATAAGTGGATTGCTGATTATTATATGAGTTCATTAGGGGAAGCTCTTAAGAATTCAGTTCCTTATGGTTTAGATGTTGAATCAAAAAAGAAAATTGTTGCAGATAAAGAGTTATGTCTATCGTTATTTGCTAAGCAGACAAAACCAAATAGTACAAAGGCTAAACTGTTAAAACTACTTTCAGAAAAAGAGATTTACAGTTTAAAACAATTGCAAAAATTGGTTAAGAAAAAAAGTATTTATTCTATTCTAAAAAGTTTGGAAAGTATTGGTGCAATCTCAATTATAAATGAAATTGAGGAACAAAAAGTAAAAGTTAAAAAGGTATTTTTTGTTAAAATTGATAAACCACTTGATGTTATTTATGGTACACTTCCAGAGATTGAAAAACGTTCACCAAAACAAGTTGTAATTTTATTAGAACTTCTTTCAATTAAAAATAATGAAGCTCAACAAAGTGAACTTCTGAAAAAAACTAAAACTAATCAATCTTCAATTAAATCTTTAGAACAAAAAGGACTTCTAAAAGTCTTCCCTAAAGAAGTTGAACGAATTTATAAGGATACATATTCTGAGGAAATTAAAAAGTTTGATTTAACTGATCCGCAAAAAAAAGTTATTAATTCAGTTGCAGAAAAAATTAACTCTAACTCATTCAAACCCTTTCTATTGCACGGCGTAACGGGAAGTGGTAAAACTCAAGTTTATATTGAGCTTACACGCAAAGCAATTGAAAAGGGGAAAAGTGTTCTAATAATGGTCCCCGAAATTTCTCTTACTCCACAAATAACATCTCGTTTCTTTAATGAGTTTGGAGAAAGTGTAACAGTAATTCACAGTCGAATGTCTTATGGAGAAAGATACGATACGTGGCGAGGAATTATTAAGGGGAAATATAAAATTATTATTGGTCCACGTTCTGCATTGTTTGCTCCTTTAGGAAACACTGGACTAATTGTTGTGGATGAAGAACATGATTCAAGTTATAAGCAATATGACCTAGTTCCAAAATATAATGGACGAGATGCAGCAGTTTTAAAAGCAAAATTTGTTAATTGTCCAGTATTGTTAGGCTCTGCAACACCTTCAATAGAAAGTATGTTTAATGCAAGATCCGGGAAATATGAACTACTAGAACTTAAAGAAAGAGTTGATAATGCAAAACTTCCTAAAATTCGCTTGATTGATGTAACAGTTGAGAAAAAGAAAAAAAGGATGGAAGGTGTATTCTCAAAAATTCTTTTGGAAGCAATTGATGAGCGACTTAAGAAAAAAGAAGGTGTTATAATTTTACAGAATCGTCGTGGTTTTGCAACTCAAGTTTTTTGTGATGATTGTGGTGAAATTGATATGTGTGAAGATTGTTCAGTTTCAATGGTTTATCATATTAATAAAAATATTATGAAGTGCCATTACTGTGGATCTGTTAAACCGGTTCCGAAAGCTTGTACAAATTGTGGTTCAATTGCAATTAAGTTTTTTGGAACTGGTACTCAGCGAGTTGAGGATGAATTAGAATATCATTTCCCAAATGTAAAAATTGAAAGAATTGATTCTGATACAATTGCAAAAAAGGGGAAGTTGGGTTTAATTCTTAACAGCTTTAGAAAAGGTGAAATTGATATCCTTGTTGGAACTCAAATTGTTTCAAAAGGGATGGATTTTTCAAATGTAACGTTGGTGGGAGTTATCTCAGCAGAAACGTCTTTATGGATTCCGGATTTTAGAGCTGATGAAAGAACTTTCCAATTGCTCACACAAGTTTCCGGTCGCTCTGGTAGAAGTAAAACAGAAGGTGAAGTTATTATTCAAACGCAAAATCATAAAACCTATGTGCTACAAAAAGTTTTAGAAAATAACTACAACGAGTTTTACGAAAAAGAAATAATGCTGAGGCAACAAAGTCAATATCCTCCATTCTCTAGAATTGGATTAGTAGAAATTAAAGATGAAGACGAGCAAAAAGCAAGACAAGCTACTAATGATTTTCACAAAAGATTATTGAAGTTTAGTGATAAAATATTGGTCCTTCCTCCTAATGAAGCAATTATATCAAAGATTAAACGAGTTTACCGTTATCAAATATTATTAAAAAGCTTGAGAAATGTAGATCCGAGTGGTAAAATATTAAGAAACGCTTTGATGAATGCCTATGTTGAATATAATAGAGATTCAAAATATAGAAATGTAAAAGTTTATTTTGATATTGATCCGCAGAGTGTATTATAATCTAACGTGCCTGGCACCTTGAAGTTGCCAGGCACGTG
>Ga0209633_10002127_pt1 | contig 19501 bp, 14 predicted proteins | sample Cruoilmetagenom1_FD_187290 | JGI IMG/M metagenome (GOLD analysis project Ga0209633, IMG submission 187290) | Oil polluted marine microbial communities from Coal Oil Point, Santa Barbara, California, USA - Sample 1 (SPAdes) (version 2) | ecosystem: Environmental > Aquatic > Marine > Oil seeps ... | reverse complement strand
ACTGGCAGTTGATGATATTCTTCCAGGCGCCAATTGTGGCGGATGTGGGTTTCCAGGTTGTAGCGCCAATGCGGAAGCTATTGTAGCAGGCACACCTGCGCCAAACTCATGCGTGGCTGCCGGGCCCGAGGTTGCCGAGGCCATTGCTGATGTTTTGGGCGTTACCGTTGAAGCAAGAAGTTCTGTGCTTCCAGGTGTAAGAACTGCGACATCGTCAGCCAATGGACGCTATCAGTTACCGTTTTTGCCGCCTGGGGAATACGAACTGACTTTCAGAGGCCCAGACGGAACTGAACAGCGCAGAAACGCATATGTTTTGTTGCAGCAAAAAATAAAAGTTGATGTGGTTCTTGCCCCTGCTAGCGAAGTAGTGACTGACGAAGTGATAGTGCTAGGGAAAAAAATGTATGTAGATTCAGGCCAAGCATCTTTGAAAAACACTCTCAGTTCAGACGTATTTGAAGGTGTGCCTATTGGTACTGAATATCGTGACTTTCAAAAACTAATCCCAGGCGTGCAATACAGCGAGGACACTGTTCGCGGCCCAAGTGCTGGCGGTAGTGGGCAGGACAATGTTTATCAATTCGACGGCGTTGATGTTTCTCTGCCATTGTTTGGTACATTATCGGCAGACCCTTCAACCCAGGATATAGATCAGGTATCTATTGTGCGTGGTGGTGCAAAGGCAATCGGGTTTAATCGCTCTGGTGGGTTCACCATTAATACGATTAGTAAACGAGGCACAAATGAACTTCACGGAGGAATTGGTTATAAAGCTCAGCCCATTAGCTTGCGGGGAGATGTAAAAGATCCCGATGCGCTTCAAGTATCAGATACAGAACGGAGTTGGATTACTGCGAACCTGGGCGGCCCAATTATCAAGGATAAACTGTTTTTGTATGGTTCGTATTATCGTCCGATTACAAACAAGAAAAATGGATCTAACCAAGTCGAGGCCAATCTTCCAGATGAAGAAAACGATCGTAATGAATATTTTGGTAAGTTAACATTTGCGCCGACAAGTAATATTATACTGGATGCTAGCTTTCGGCAATCAGACGAATCCACAAAAAATGGTGAAATTGGCCCGTTTGATGCCGCTACTTTGACAACTGGTTCTGATAGCAAGCAGCAAATTGCAATTGCAGAAGGTTCGTGGGTTATTGATAACAATAATTCTGTGAACTTTAAGTTCACTAATTTTGATCTTGAGACTTCAGGGCGTCCCGATAATTTGGCGAATGTAGATGTTGTTGGTAATGTTTCTGCTAGCAATGATGTCATCATTCAAACAAATCTAGACATCGCGAACCTAGATCAATTGGGCAGATTCACAGTACCAACTCTCCGAGATGGTGAGGTCGCATATAATGCATTCATTCAGCCGCTGATTAATCAATATGGTTTTTCTGATAATGGCGTGCAGTCAGGTGGTAATAGAGTTGGGTTTGCCGATCGTATTAACAAAGCAGACTACAAGCGTATATCCTTCGAAGGTGGCTATGATCATCGTTTCGAAACGGCCTCTTCTTCCCATGACATTCACATTGGTTATAAATACGAGGAAATTGAGGAAGATTTCTCACGGTTCTCTAATGGATTTGGACGTATTGACGCGCCAGGGGGCCGAGTTAATGCAAGTGATGGCGTAACACCTGTCTTTTTTGAAGCTCAAGTCTTTCAAACTGGGATTGTCGCCGCAAATGGTGAGACCATTGTACCTCGCTCAATTAAATCAAGAGCTAAGATACAAAGCTTCGAAATCAATGATACTATTGAACAGGGTGACTTTACTATTAACCTTGGTCTTTTGGTCAGCAATGACACACTATATGGCCAAGGCCTTAGGGAAAATGCAGACTCCACATCAGGATTTGAACTTGCGCCAGGCAACGAATACAAAATGTATGAGGTTGACTGGGTAGATATGATTCAGCCGCGTTTTGGTATCAATTGGGACTATTCCGACAATGGCTCATTATACGCAAATTTCGCGCGTTACACGCCCTCCGCCTCATCTTTGGCTCGGGCAGCGTCTTGGGACCGTAATATTTCACGTGAGCTATTTGTGCGCTATGACGCAAATGGGAACTTCATTGAAGCACGACCAGTTCGTGGGTCGTCTGGTAAATTCTTCCAAGACGATTTGAAGCCGCGTCAAATTAAAGAGTATTTGGTTGGCTGGAACAAACAAGTGAATGATGAATTAACAGTTCGTCTTCATGGCCGTCACCGTGCGGGCTCAAACTTTTGGGAAGACACCAATAACAATGCGCGGACCCGGTTTAATGCACCAGCAGAGATCGCCGCGCTTGGCGATTATATCCCTAATCTGAATGACTTCCGTTTTGGCGGACCTACCCCAATTTTTGGTTCGTCTTATGTGATTGCCCAGCTTGATACGGCTCATACTGAATATTACGAAGCGGGCCTTGAGGCGGAATATAACGCGGACAATTTCTTTGTTTCTGCGTCCTATGTTTGGTCTAGGTACAGAGGTAATTTTGACCAGGATAATACTACGACCAGTAATGATGCGAATTCATTTATTGGTTCGTCCTTCATAGCTGACGGCGCTGGGCGTCAATTGTGGGATAATAGAGAAGGCACTCTGCGTGGTGATAAACCGCACCAATTCAAAGTGTATGGATACTACAATTTGCCTTGGAATGCATCTGTAGGCGGGTTCGCAAACTATCAATCTGGGCAACCTTGGGAAGCCTGGGATGTGGAAGTCTACCGTGATTTAACAGGCAGTAGTAGTGACACGAGTCGATTTGCCGAAGCGGCTGGTTCACGTAGAACCAAAGGCCATTTCCAGCTCGATCTAAACTATTCGCAAAACTTTGAAGTCATGGATGGTTATAATGTGGAGTTACGTGCAGAAGTATTCAATGTGCTAAACAGCCAAACTGGTTATAATATCCAAAATAAGGTCAACAGCGCTGGATTTGGCGAGGCGCGTAATTTCTATGCGCCACGCCGTCTGCAGTTATCTGCCAAGGCTGAGTTTTAAAAACAGCTAAGCTGTTTAATGATTTTTAAACCCGCCCTTTTGGGGCGGGTTTTTTTGTGGCCAGGGTTAATCGGCCAAGTCACCTAGTGCCGCTTTAAGTTTGTCCAGTTTATGGCCATATTTTTTCCAGCGGCCAATTGATCCCGAGTATAAAGGTTTGCGAACCTGAACGGCGCTGGCCGTAGAAACGGGCGCAACATTTTCATGAAAGCGCATACACGCTTCGTCCCAATCTAGACTACAAAAATTTAAAAGTTTTCGGGTTTGATTTTCTTGGTCATAAACAATGTCTTCATAAGCCACTTCCATGAACCGGTCAGGCGGCAAGGTACGGCGCCAATGAGAAATCAATCCGTCAAATTCTCGGTAAAACGTTGCGGTGTCTTTTAGGTCAAAAGCGTAGTCATGGTTATGATTATGGGAGGCAAAAAGCTGGCGATAATTAGACAGACAGCTATCCATTGCGCCGCGCCTAAGCGCAATAATCCTAGCGTTAGGAAGCGCGCGATGAATAAGGCCCGCATATAAAAAATTGAAGGGCATTTTGTCAACTAAGTGGCTAGCCCCTTGCGCAAGATCTTTGGTGCGGGCGATATAGTTCTCTCCTACATTTTTTGCGCTCATTGCATCTGACCTTAAAAAAACATTAGCATCAAACTCCATATTCACAGGCATGCCTGTCGCCACTTTGGCTAAAACGGAAAAAATATTTAACTCGCCGGCTGAGCGCACTTGCTTATGAGAAGATAAAATACGGTCAACTAGCGTTGTACCCGTGCGGGGTAAACCAATTACAAATATAGGTATAAAGTCTGAAGCTGCGATAGCTTGGCCTACAGATGGCCCGCCCAAGTTTGAAGCCTTTTTTACCGCCTCAAACAGCGCCGCCAAATTTTGATGATCATACTTAACTTGACGGTTCTTGTCTTTTTTCCCTTTTTTAAGCCAATCAAAGCTTTCTTCATATCGTCCCAAATCTTCGAGTGTTTTAGCGGCAGAATGTCCAAGTAACAATTGCCCATCAACATTACCCGCCGCACGTTCAAATGACTCTATGAGCTGCGAAAGTTTATTGTTGTCCGCGCTTTGCTTTTCTAGGTGGGTGAGGGAAAACCACGCGAGGTAGAAACTAGGGTCAATTGACAACGTGTTTGAATAGGCAGTTCTTGCTTTCTTAAAGTCGCCGATAAACTCCGCAGAAGCCCCAAGGTTAAAATGAAAATTTGCCCAAAGTGGGTTCAGTTTTACAGCACGCTCAAAAAATGGAACAGCTAATTCATGAAAGCCAGTACGGCTATAGGTCACACCAATCATATCCGCTAGTAATGCGTCATTTGTCCCGATATTCGCAGCTTTGTCTGCGTGAGATTTTGCTTGTTCATTTTGACCCAATCCAACAAGGGCCTTAGCGTAATAGGTTTGATAATGTACATTCCCAGGTTCATGTTCCACGGCTTTGCCGAAAAACTCCAAAGCTTTTTGATGACTACCCGTATCGGCCGCTAGGACACCGAGTAGGAAAAAAGGAAGCGGGTTTTTTTCGTCAACTTTCAAGGCCTCTATTGACTGGGCATAAACGGCTTCATAATTTTTTTCTCTAAGAAGCTTCATGCCTGCTGTGAACGAAATACCAGTCATCTTAGCGTAAATTTAAATTTAACATTTTTGGGCCAGCAACAATGCACCGTCAAGCGCATCGCCCTCAGGCTCAACAAGCCCTGCACGAATATCAGGTGCAAGCCATGGCTCAATACTAGGTGATAGCCCGCCCAATAGGGCGCAGCGCGGAACGTCAGAATTATACAGACTACGCACCATGGAATCTATATGGTTCGCTGAATGCCGCGTGATCAAGCGCCCGTGCCGGTCCCCTGACTCGGCGGCCCTGACGACCTCAGGCGCTAATGTCGCGTAGTCCGCCGCAGACGCTTTATCCATCCAGCTTACAATCTGATGCGTTTCGTTATTAAATTTTTGGAGCAGGTGTTTAGTAAGGTCAGAATGACTTATGCGCCCATCAGAGGTGCGCAATGTGATGCGTATCGCTTGTAGGCCAATATAAGCACCACTACCTTCATCAGAAATCGGAAACCCGTAACCGCCCGCGCGTACGTCTTGCCCCTTGACGTGGCCGATAGCGATGCTGCCTGTTCCGACAATAACAATGCCGCCGTCTTGCCCGGCATGTGCGCCCATGTTGGCAATAAAAGCGTCATTATGGATATTGACCGATTGGAACGGAAAGCCTTTGGCTTGTAACTCTTCCTTCGCGCCTTCACGGCTTATGCCCGCAACGCCAATACCTGCTCGAATAGAGGCAATATCTTTCACGCCTAGGCCAGCCTGTGCAATGGCTTGCTTGTATGCATTTTGAATAGCGGTGAAAACATTTGAAATACCAGCGTTCGCATTTGCAGGCCCCGACAACCCTTGCCCAACTACCTGCCCAGAGGCATTTATAAGTCGCGCACTACATTTAGTTCCGCCAGCATCAACTCCTAAATAGTACATATAAAAACCCTTAACCAACGCATTATAGCACTGTCTAGTTTGGTTTCAAGCCGCTAAGATGAGCGAAGATGATACACGCAAATGATCAGCTTAGTTTGATGTACCAAGAAGCGCAAACTGCGCCCAACCAGGTTGCTATGCAGCTTGCCATAAATAAAACCCTCGTAGAAACATTAGCCGCGCAATTGCGCCTCCATCCGCCATCGCTAGTTATGACTTGCGCACATGGCAGCTCTGATCATGCGGCTACATATGCACAATACTTAGTTGAAACACATATGGGGATACCAGTGATGTCATCGCCACCCTCTATTTTTTCAATTTTTGCCACACAAGAAAAAATGGACCATGTATTGTTTTTGGCTATCTCGCAATCAGGACAAAGCCCAGACATTTTAGCGGCGACGCAGGCGGCTAAAAAAAGTGGCGCGCATGTTGTCTCTTTAGTAAACGATACCAATTCCCCTTTGGCGGAGTTATCCAATGCGGTCATTCCGCTTCATGCGGGTATTGAGAAAAGCGTAGCTGCTACGAAATCATTTATTTGCAGCCTTAGCGCCTTAGTTCATTTGGTCGCGGCCTGGAAGGAAAACCATGAGTTGATGGCGGCACTGTTCTCTTTATCCTCCGTGCTAGAATCTGCTTTTGACAAAGATTGGCCCCACGGCCTTGAGACGTTAAAGCCTGCCACTAGCCTTTTTGTTGTGAGCCGCGGCCTAGGTCTTGGCGTAGCGCAGGAGGCCGCGTTGAAACTAAAAGAAACATGCGCCCTACATGCTGAAGCCTTTAGCGCTGCAGAAGTAAAACATGGCCCCATGACAATTGCGCGAAATGGATTTCCTGTATTGTTGTTCTCAGTGCAGGACCAGACACAACGCAGCATTGATGACGCCGCTTTGGCCCTCATGCATCAAAAAGCACAAATTCTATCGGCTGGCACAATCTATGACAAAGCTATCAATTTGAGCTTGCCTTCGTGCGCCCTTGCCCCTTTGCGCCCTCTCGTTTTTATACAGTCCTTTTACAAGTTCGTTAATGCGCTTTCTATTATGCGCGGCTATAACCCTGATGAGCCGCCCTTTTTAAACAAAATAACGGAAACTCTATGAGCCTGAAAGCTCTGATAAATGCGTGCGTTTTGACGCCAGATGGATTTAAAAACCAGCAATCTATTCTTTGTGAAGACGGCATAATAACTCATATATGCGACGATAAAGACCGTCCAACACAGGTCGTCGTGGAGCGCGATCTTGGCGGAATGCAATTACTGCCCGGGCTAATAGATATACAAGTCAATGGCGGCGGCGGCGTACTGTTTAACGATCAGCCAAACATAGAAGGTATCCGCGCCATTGGCAAAGCTCACAGAAAGTTTGGAACCACTGGATTTTTTCCTACTTTAATAAGTGATGATTTGGACGTGATGGAGCGCGCTATTAAGGCCGTTGATGACGCCATAGAGCAGGGTGTACCTGGTGTGTTGGGCATCCACCTTGAAGGACCGTTTCTAAACGCTGAAAAACGCGGCGTACATGACGCTTCAAAATTTCAACATATCGGCGACGCTGAAATGGAGCTGGTTTCGAGCCTTAAAAATGGTGTGACTATTGTAACGCTGGCTCCAGAAAAAGCAGCGCTAAACATTATAGAAAATTTGAAGAAGCGCGGCGTAATTGTGGCCGCTGGGCATACGCAGGCTTCGTATGACGAGACTTTACTAGCAATGGACGCTGGGCTTACAGGGTTTACTCATTTGTTCAACGCGATGCAGCCAATGCAGAGCCGTGATCCAGGCATCATTGCGGCCGCTTTGCAAGATCCGCGCGGGTGGTGCAGTATAATTGCCGATGGTCATCACGTGCATCCAGCCATGATGCGGCTTGCTTATCGGGCAAAGGTGGGAGATCAAATTTTTCTTGTCACTGACGCCATGCCAAGCGTGGGGGCGGCGGATAAACCTTTCTCACTTGGCGGAATAAAAATAAATGTTGCAGACGGTAAATGTATTACACAGGACGGCACCCTAGCCGGCTCAGACCTAGACATGATGAGCGCTGTAAGAAACGCGGCTGATATGCTTGGTATTGATTTTGCGCAAGCCGTGCGAATGGCAAGTATATTGCCTGCCCGTCACATCAATTTACAGGACACAATTGGAGAAATTAAGGTAGGAATGCAGGCCGATTTTGCCCTTATTTCTCGAGAGCGGAAGGTGCTGAACATTTGGATAAAAGGGAAATCTGCGCTTTAAATTGTCTTTATTCAAGTTGGTTACTTTCCAAATTCATAACAATATCATAGCGGTCACCACGGTAAGCCGACCTCGTCAATTCAACAGGAGTGCCGTCTTGAAGCGTTGATCTGCGCTCAATACGCAATACTTGGCTGTTTTCCTGAATGGATAATAGACCTGCTTCCGTAGGGTTAGCTAAAGAGGCACGAACTTTTTGCGTCCCCTTAACGGGTGTATTACCTTTTGTGCCAAGTGCGTGATAAAGAGATTCTGTTATTTCAGAAATATCTGGCAACATAGACGCTGGTACGACAGCATGCTCAATCGCTAATGGCTGCCCGTCGGACAAACGAACCCGACCAAGTCTAACCACACTGTCTGATGGGCTAATATTTAAAATTTCAGCTTCTTCTGCGGTAGGCGTTCCATAGGCTTTCATGATCCAAATTGCCTGAGGAGTGTGCCCATGGGTTTGCATGTTGCTCGTAAATCCGCGCAGGCTGGATCCAAGGTGTTCGATTCGTGGCAAGACAAATGTCCCCGCCCCATGTTTTCGCTCAATGATCTTATCTTCAGCAAGAATGTTTAGAGCCTTCCTAACCGTGACGCGGGACGTACCAGTCATTTGGCAAAGCTCTCGTTCTGACGGCAAAGCGTCGCCAGCATCAACGTCGTTTTCAGTAATATACGTGCTGATGTTTTTAGCAATTTGCATGTAGTGAGGCATGGTTGAAGTTTTGTTCCGGCTAACTCTGTTCAACTTCATCATGGTTTACCTGTAAAATAATAAGCAGTTTTTACGTCAGTTTATCTAAACACCCGTTTTGCAATCTGCCTCACATATTCATATATAGGAAAAGGAAGTAGATGTAAAAATAAAACGCGAAGTATAGGCTTGTTCTATTGTGCTGTCGGTTCGTCAAAATATACGCTAATCAAACACAACTCCTGCATTTAGTATACCGCGCGGGTCAAGGCTATTTTTTAGAAGTTTCATCAAAGAAATTTCTGCTTCGTTTCTGGTTTGAGATAGCCATTGTTTTTTCTCAAAGCCGATACCATGCTCTGCAGATACGGAGCCATTATAATCTTTTAAGGGCTCATATATAGCGCGGTCTGAAAGGAGCCGCGCGTCTTCGCTTTGCGATCCGGGCTGAACAAAGAAATGTAAATTTCCATCTCCGACATGCCCAAGCACATAAACTTTCGAAGACGGCAAGAGCAGGTTAAGTTGTTTTTGCACTGCTGCCACATAATTTTCCATGGAAGTAATTGTTAGACTGACATCATATAGGTAAACTGGTTTGGGGCGTAAGATGGGTTCAAAGTCGTCTCGGATGGCCCATAACTGCTGACGTTCGTTTTCTGATTTTGGGATAACAGCGTCCAAAATCAGACCGTTAGTAAACGCCGCTTCCACTACCTCTAAAAACCTGTCGCCGTCGCGCATAGGATCGCTACCATCGCATTCAAATAGAACATAAAAGGGATGCGAATTGTCTATCGGTGAGCGGTGTCCGCTAGGCTGGGTCACGGCAAAAACATACTCTCCCCACATGACTTCATATGCCGAAAGATTGGAGCCAATTTTAGTTTTTAAATGGGTAAGTAAGTGCATGACGGCATTAAAATCTGGCAACGCTACTAGCGCCATATTTGTTGTAACCTGCAGCGGCATCAACTTGATGACAGCGCGCGTTATAATGCCTAGTGTGCCTTCAGTGCCTATGAAGAGTTGTTTTAAATCGTAGCCAGCATTGTTTTTCAGCATTTTATTCATGGAGGAAATGATTGTCCCGTTTGGTAGTACCGCTTCTAATCCAAGCACCATAGATCTCGCCATACCATACCGCAGTACATTTACCCCGCCCGCATTAGTGGCTAAATTGCCACCAATCGTACACGAGCCTCGCGCGCCAAGATCAAGAGGTAAAAATAGCCCCTTTGCTTTCACTGTATTTTGAACCGTTTCTAAAATTGCGCCAGCTTCTATAGTGGCGGTGCCTGAGATTGTATCGATTTCAGAAATGTTGCGCATGCTTTCGAGTGAAATGACAATGTCATTCACCGTGCTACGGGTTCCTTGGACACACGTTGTGTTGCCGCCATGGGTCACGACACTTTGGCCGTGTCCATTACATAGCCTAAGAATTGTTGATACGTCCTGCGTCGTTTTTGGCCGAATAAGGGCTTTGGCCTGCAGAGGGCTATTGTCCCAATAACTAACGGCGCGTTTTGAAGCTTCATCTCTGGACAGTATAGTTACGTTGCCCAGTTCTTCCTTTAGGATACGGATAATGTTTGTCATTGTTTCGTTATCCTGAAATTCAAAACGAATGTTAATTTATTTGCTTACTTAGGCGGACTTAGCCTTGATTAAATCCAAAGCTTTTCGGAGATCCCCGCCTGCTTTAGATACGATGTTCTTTGCGCTAATTGCGTCTTGTCCTTGCGCAATTAAGATTGCAGTTTTGATGTTATTGTTGGCCTGGCTGAGCGAAGATATAGAGGCCGCTGTTGAACAGCTTGCGATGTCGCAAATCATTTTTACGGCACGGCCCTCAAGCTTTTTATTAGAAACAACCATATCTACCATATAGCCATTATACACACGCCCCAGCCTTGTCATAATTGCCGTAGACAACATATTCAAAATTGCTTTTTGGGCTGTACCAGCTTTCATGCGCGTAGATCCAGCGATTAGCTCATCGCCAGTAGCGGCAAGTATAGCGTGGTCGCCTTCTGCCAGTATGGGCGTGTTGCGATTGTTAGCAATGCCAATCGTCATCGCCCCCAGCGTATTGGCGGCTTGTAGCGCGGCAAGCGTATATGGCGTTTTGCCACTAGCGGCCACGCCAATGACAACGTCTTTTTCGCAAACCTTGGCGGCGTGCATTTGAAGATCCCCGTCGCCTGAAATATCTTCAGCCCCTTCGGCGCTTATGGTCAAAGCTTGTAGGCCGCCTGCGATGCAAAATACGACACGGTCTTGCGGCCACCCAAATGTAGGCCCTAATTCTGCGCCGTCTTGTACGGCCAAGCGTCCAGAAGTGCCTGCCCCCACATAAATCAATCTTCCGTCATTACCTAATCTTTGCGCCGCATTATCAGCAGCATTGGCTATATCGGACATGGCAGGTTTAATCGCGGCCAAAGCGGCAAGCTGTCCTTCATACATGGCGGCAATTGCATCTTGAGACGACCATTGGTCAAAATCGATGAACCTTTTTGATACACCCTCTGTCATTAAAATTTCCGCGAGGTTTTTAAGGGGCCATTTTCCAAAATATCACTCCAGCATTACCTAGTTACATTTGTTCAAGTTGTAGCTCTGATTTTATCATAAAACCACTTAAAAATGGTAATAAAAAAAATACCAATTAAATACGTCTTGAGCTTTAGGGCGTATCGTACACCAATAACGACTTGTTTTTTTATATAAAGCGCACAAATAAAAATGTATCAATTATATAAGAGGTAGCGTTCCCTAATCCTCCTGAACGACTTTAAGTCGGCTTGCCAGCTCGCCCTAATCGCGCCAAGACTTTGCCCTTCCTTAATTTGCTGCATCAACAAATCATTACCAGCTAGCTTATTAAAAAAATTATTCTTAAGAAAAAAGTTCTCTTTATCTGGAGCGGTTTCATAAAAACTGTGTAACCAATAAAGAGACAATTGTTTTTTGCGCTGAAGCTGGCCTAACCCAAAACCGCGCAAATCAACGCCTTGGCTCAATTTACCGCTCAGTTTAGGGTTTTTTGCCCCCGCATTTGGTAAAGGCGTAAATTGGAAATTCCCCTTTTTATACTCTGGGTGCCCCAGAACTTGAAACGGGTAATCAGTGCCGCGCCCAACACTGATGACCGTCCCTTCAAATAATGCTAAAGACGGGTAAAGGTAAATCGAAGTCATATTGGGCAAGTTAGGTGAAGGCTTTAAAGGAAGTTCATATAATGTATCGTGAGTGTAACCTGATATTTTAACGACTGTCAGATTGCATTTCACGCCATTTTTCAACCAGCCTTCACCATTTATCATTTTCGCATATTCGCCAATCGTCATTCCGTAAACTAAGGGTACGGGATGCAGGCCGACGAACGATTCAAAGCCAGGTTTCAGCACTGGGCCATCAATGTAAAACCCATTTGGGTTAGGCCGGTCGAGCAAAATTAACGGCGTTGATGTTTCAGCGCAGGCTTCCATGACATAATGCAACGTCGAGAGATAAGTGTAAAATTTTACGCCTACGTCTTGGATATCAAAAACCATAATGTCTACGTCTTGCATACTCTTGATGGAGGGTTTTTTGTTAGCGCCATAAAGAGAAATAATCGGCAGTCCAGTTTCTTTGTCGGCCGTATCGTTAACTTTTTCTCCAGCGTCTTGCTCGCCTCTAAATCCATGCTCTGGCGCAAAAACTTTGACGATTTCCACGTCTCTTCTTAGCAAAGCGTCAATCAAATGACGGTCATCAACCATCGATGTAGCATTTGCTATCACAGCGACTTTCTTACCTTCTAAAAGGGGTAGATAAACTTCAAAACGCGAAGCACCTACTTTCAGGGTGTTCTCCTTACCGCTCTTTATCTTGTGTAATGGTTTTGCTTTATCTACTGGTGCGGCCGTGTTGCACGCACTACAACAGGTGCAGATTAAGAGTAAGGCTATCCTTTTAAGCGTTTTCAACATTTATAATATTATTGATGACAATGATGATGAAAGCAATCCATCTTTAACGGGTCATATAAACAACGCGGAACATCTAAGGTGATTTGAAAAATCGAATACATATACTATTTCGCGCTATCTAAGACAGTGTAAGTTGTCTATTATTCACTATCGCCTTTGCATATTTTCTTTATAAAAGCACAGAAAAATTGGCGCTAATATAGAGAGGGGAGTTGAGAGATCATGAGTGAACAATTTGATCATACAGATTACACCCCCGAGTTTGAATTTGCCAATCTAGATGACTTACGCGAGGCGATAGTTGCGAGCAATAGAGCCCTCGTAATCGCGGCGCTTGGCGAAGCCCACCCTGCTGATATTGCTGACAGGTTTGAGCAGCTGTCTACGGCTGAGCGAGAGCATCTAATCGAAATAGCCCCCGAGATAATTACGCCCTCAGTTCTTGCCGAACTTGAAGATGAGGTGGTTGAAAATGTTTTGCCACTACTCGCACCCAAGCAAATTACAGACGCAGTTATTGAGCTAGACAGCGATGATGCTACGCAAATAATTGAGGAGTTAGATGATGTGCGGCGCGAAGAGGTGTTGGCAGCTCTACCCGAACGCGACCGCGAAGAGGTTCAGGCGAGCCTTGAGTTTGATGAAGAAACTGCTGGGCGGCTCATGCAGCGTGAATTTGTTGCTGCGCCAGAATTTTGGACAGTGGGTCACGCGGTTGACCATATGCGTACCCAAGGCGAAAATTTACCAGACCTATTTTTCGACGTATATGTAATCGATGCACATTTCCATCCGCTTGGTTATATTCCACTGTCAACCTTAATGCGCTCAGCGCGTGAAGAACCGCTAAGCGGTGTTATGACAGCAAATTCGGCCGTTATAGTCCCAGAGATGGACCAAGAGGATGTGGCCTATTTGTTTGAAAAATACGATCTAATTTCCGCGCCCGTTGTAGATGTTGATGGCCGCTTGTCGGGCATGATAACCGTTGATGATATGGTGGAGGTTATTCAAGACGAAAACACTGAAGACATGCTAGCGCTTGCGGGTGTAAATGAGGCTGGCCTGACCGACACGGTATTTTCAACCGTCAAAGCACGCGCGCCTTGGCTGTTTATTAATTTAATCACGGCCATTTGTGCATCTTTTGTTATTTCGCTGTTTAAAGAAGAAATCAGCCAATTAGTCGCGCTGGCTGTACTGATGCCCATTGTTGCTTCGCTTGGCGGGAATACGGGTATTCAGGCGCTCACCGTAGCTATCCGCGCACTTGTAACGCGCGACTTAACATCAGCAAATGCTTGGCGTGTTATTCGGCGTGAGGCTATGTCGGCTTTGCTGAACGGGTTAATATTTGCCACCTTACTTGCGGGAGTCACTTATATTTGGTTTAGAGATCCAAAACTATCTCTCGTGATCGGGGGAGCGTTAATTTTTAATTTCTTATGTGCAGGGCTTGCGGGTATTTTAGTGCCGTTAGGGCTTAAAAAAGCGGGGGCTGACCCTGCGGTTGCCTCATCCGTCTTCGTTACAACAGTAACTGACGTCATTGGATTTTTCGCCTTTTTGGGTATGGCGGCAGTTTTTTTACTATAATTTTCGCCATCTAAGCGAAAACGGCACTGCTTTTGCAATTTTATCCAAAGACTTACTTTGTGTATTGTTTTGGAACAAATATGGCGCATGAATTTAAATTATCGGCCTTTGGCCTCAAGCTGATCAAAGCTTATGAGGGCTTTCGCCCTGTGGAAACAACTCTTGTCTCAGGGCAGCGTGTTATAGGATATGGCCATAAATACGCGCCAGACGAGGAGGCCGTTGTCTCGCGCGCTAAAGCTGAAAGTATATTAAAAGAGGACCTTGCGCCTTATGAGGCTCTTGTGAATGAAAATGTGTTTGCGCCTCTTAGTCAAAGCCAATTTGACGCGCTCGTCTCTCTTGCTTTTAACATCGGGCCACGCGCTTTTTTATCGTCGAATACTTTGTACGCACTCAATAATGGCCGTCCTCTTGACGCGGCTAACAATTTTGATGAGTGGCGAAAAAGTACTATCGAAGGAAAAGTTTATGTCGTCGACGCTTTAGTGCGCAGGCGAACGGCGGAGAAAGCGTTATTTTTACGTCCTACAGTAGGTGCGGTTCATTCGCCCAGGCACGAAGTGCCGCCTATGCAAGACCGCGCCTATAACGGCGTTTCTGAGGATACGCCTACATTTAACAATGAAGATGCACGCGGTATTGTGGATCAAACGCCTTACGCCGCTCAAAAAGCGCAGTTTCGCCGCCGCGATGATGGCCCCGCCGGCATATTGACGCTTAGCGAAATCGACAGTCCCTTAGACGTGCAAGAAAATGCGGATATAGTTAGCGGTAATGAAAACGCTTCCGCATCACCTAATGAAACAGAAGCAACAGAAAATTTGTCGCCTATCGCTCTCGCTGCTGCGGAGCTTAGCGAGCGCCTTGATCTCCTTATTGCAGATACGGCGGGCACAAAAGAAGATGACGTGTATCGCGCCGAAGCGAATGAGGCTGTAGCAGATGAGGTCATAAAAGATCGCGCGCAAACGGTGGACGATGTAACTACCAACATAAAAGCGCAAGACACCGCGCCTAAAAGCGAAGTCTCTACGCTGGCGTCTCTTGCACCGCAGTCTCCAGCGGCGGCCAATGATGGAACGCGGGAAGATTACCGCCGCCCTAGCCATGCAAAGTCCGTGCAAACGCGCGGGCCAGAAGCATTTATTCAAAAGTCTAAAACGCCAAAACAGGTGCAGTCAAAATCAGATAAATTTGGGGCATATTGGATTTCTTTATTTGTCGGGGCAACGTTGCTTGGCGGCGGGGCCATGAAATGGTTCATAGAGCCCAATGGCCTTGATCAAGTAAGCGCTTTCGCGGCACCTGTCGCCACGTTTGTAGGCGCCATGATTGTTGTTGGCGCACTTTACTATCTCCTAAAAGCCGTGGCGCGTAATAGTTAGCGGCCTACGTTATTTACGAAAAATTAGTCATAAACCTTGCCAATATAATCAACATTTTAAAGTAAGAACACCAATTTAGCGGGACTGAAAATGAGTATTTTTAAAAATTGGACTGACGAGCATAGCTCAAAATTTCAAAATGATATTATGAGCGTAGACCATAAGCTGGACGAAACTAACCTGTTTACGGATGAAGCCTTGATTGCCCTGCTTGATAAACATCCTTCTGAAAAACTTGATGTCTGCACAATGGGCGAACACGAATTATACCCAAATCAATTTCGTACAGGAGACTTTAGGGGCTGTGGCGGCGCATTTCTTTTAGAGGCTGTAAAAGCAGGCAAGCTTTGGATTAATGTACGTGAAGCCATGAACATCCATCCTGAGTATAACAAAGTATTAGGACGCATGTATGGCGGGCTCGCAAAGAAAACGGGCAATAAAGAACACAATGCGCGCGGCGGCATTTTAATCTCCTCGCCTATAGCAAAAGTTCCTTACCATACTGATCGCACGCACACTGTTTTGTGGCATGTACGGGGCACAAAAAAAGTTTACATTTATCCAATGACCCAGAAATTTATGTCGGACATCTCTTACGAATCCGTCGCCACAAATTCGATTGCTGATGACCTACCCTATAAAGATGACTTTGACAAATCTGCGACCGTGCTTACATTAACGGGCGGTGAAATGGCAGCGTGGAAACTTAACCAGCCACATAAGGTGGTCAATGAAACATTTTGTGTCTCGGTCACGACAGAGTACTCTACACGGAAAAGTGCCTTTAAAAATTCTGCGATGTATACGCAAGCCGCTATGCGCTCAAAATTTGGTTCAACGCCAATTTGGGAACAATCTTCAAAAAGCCGCAAAATTTTTAAATCTGTCCTGGGCAAAGTTTTGCAAAAAACAGGCGTTTACAAAACAATTGAAAATGATGATTTTGTGACATTTAAAGTTGACCCGTCAGTACCCGACTACGTTCTTGATATAGACCCTGTTCCTCGCGATTTTTAATATTATCTAAGTGGATTTTTACGCAATAGTCTTTTAATATGCGTATATGTCAATTAACATGATTAAGCTCTCCGTTGGCTCCTTGTCTATACAGACTTTGGCCGCGTGGCAAAAAAGCGTAGCTGTAAGGCGCGCGGCTGAAGGCATGCCTGCCTACGCCGACCACATCACCCGTATGTCACCAAAACGCAAAGATGAACTTCTGGCAGACGGTTCTATTTATTGGGTGATTAAAGGCATCATTCAATGCCGCAATAAAATCCTAGACCTCGCCGAAACCCACACGCAAGATGGCCGTAAAGCTTGCCGCATTGTTTTGGCACCTAAGCTAATTCCTGTTGTGCCGACGCCCAAGCGGGCGTTTCAAGGCTGGCGCTACTTAAAGCTTGAAGATACTCCGCAAGACTTATCAGCGCTAGGCGATGCCGAACATCTTCCGCCAAGTTTAAGGGAGAAACTTGTTCAGCTTGGTGTGTGGTAAATTTCTTTGGTTACAATTACACTGGCGGGCTAGACAATCTTAAGCTTTAGTTATAAAATACGTTATTAAGGGGCCACGACAACCCATTTGCGGAGCAGCTAATATGCGCACGATAACTACTGGCTTTCTTACTCTCTCATTATTATTGGTAACAGGATGTGGTGGCAGTAGTTCGCCCGCGCCCGCTACTGTGACCCCGCCACCGCCTGTAAATACGGACCCGACATTTACAAAAGATGTGTTTCAGGCCGAAAGTACTTTCAAAGACCGCTGTGCTGTGCCGCGCACGGGCATCAACCCCGCTACAGGGAATGCATTTCCTGATATTGCGGGATCGATGTTATATGAAAAACATTGGCTGCGGTCTTGGAGTAATAATACGTATTTGTTCTTTAATGAGATCGATGACACAGATCCAGCGAGCATTGCTGACCGCCTTGACTATTTCGAAATATTGAAGACTGAAGCAATAACCGCCTCGGGCAAACCCAAAGATGAATTTCATTTTACAGCCGATACCGCAGAGCGTCAGCAATTAATATCCAGCGGAGCCTCTGCTGGATATGGCGCAAAGTTCGCTTTAATTTCGGCATCGGTACCCCGTGATATCCGTATCGCCTTCACCGAACCTAGTTCTCCTGCAAGCACAGCACCAGCAAGTCTCGTGCGGGGCACAGTCGTTTTAGAAATTGACGGCGTAGACGCGATAAATGGCGGCACGCAGGCCGATGTTGATGTGTTAAATGCTGGTCTATTTCCCGCCAGTGAGGGCGAGGCACATATCTTTAAGGTTCAAGACCCTGGTGGAACAACACGTACGTTCACTATGACATCCTCTGTGGTTACAATCGCGCCCGTGAACGCCGCTAAAACTATTGACATTGCGGGCAATAAAGTTGGCTATTTACACTTCACTACATTTGGCACCTCTATTGCCGAAGCTGACGTTGTCGCGGCCATGCAAACATTTTCTAATGACGGGATTACAGATCTCGTGCTTGACCTTCGTTATAATGGCGGCGGGTTTTTAGACATCGCCGCCGAGCTCGGCTTTATGATTGCCGGCCCCACACAAACTACGGGGCGCACATTTGACAATATTGTTTTTAATTCCAAACACCCAAATATTAATCCTGTCACTGGACAAAATCTAGCGCCAACACCCTTTTACAGCACAGGACAAAATTTTTCTGTTGCGAACGGAACGCCATTACCATCAGTCAATTTAAATCGTGTGTTTGTTCTATCAACAAGCCGTACATGCTCGGCCAGTGAGGCAGTTATCAATGGCTTGCGTGGCATTGACGTTGAAGTGCTCTTGATTGGCTCTACCACATGCGGAAAACCGTTCGGGTTTTATCCGACTGATAATTGCGGCGTCACATATTTCACCATCCAGTTCCAAGGTGAAAATGATAAGGGCTTCGGCCAATATGCTGATGGCTTTACGCCGATTAATGCAGCAGACCAAAACGGGGAGCTTATAGCGGGTTGCGAAATCGTTGACGATTTTGGTCACACCCTTGGTGATGAAAATGAAGCACAGCTTGCTGCAGCGCTAACTTATATACAAACTGGGGCCTGCCCTGTTGTTACCACTGCTGCAACACGTCCAGCGCCTAAAGTTTCGCAAGTTTCTAATCCTACGTCGCTTTTAAATGACGAGCGTATACGCACTCGTATCCTCATGGAGCAGACTTTGCTTTTGGATGCGCGCGATGCAAAGCGGGGCAATAAATGAGTATTTTTAAAATAGCAGGATTAGCTGCGGCGGCCACCGTTTTAACTGCTTGCCAAACATCTGCGAAAGGTGGAAGCACGCCAGCTTTGCTAACAAATCCATCTGCAGTCACAAGCGCTACGCTTGAGGCGGCGATCTCTAAGGCGCTTAATGGTCGGCACGTTAGGCTGGCCGCGGGTGCGTTCACAAAGCGCCCTAATGTCATTATTGAATTAGCTGCCTATAGTACACTTGGCGGTGACCCAATGGATGGGCGGCGTATGGACAGGCCTGATCATTTCACCCTTAATGCGCGCGGCGCTAAATGTGTCCTCATCCACGAAGAAACGGGCGAAACATATGGTCTTCGCGGCGTAGAGTGTAAGGCGGTAAGCGCGCCCTAAATTTTACGCATAATCACAGAGCCGTTGGTGCCGCCAAACCCAAATGAGTTGGACATAAAGGCCCTCATGTTGTGATCTCTTGTTTCTTGCACAATATTTAGTTTTGGTAGCTTGGGGTCAATCTCTGTGATGTTGATGGACGGTGCAATGAAGCCGTCTTTCATCATGATCAGCGAGTAAATCGCTTCTTGCGCGCCCGCACCGCCAAGGCTGTGGCCCGTCATGGATTTCGTAGCGGAAATCATTGGGCCTTCTGCTCCAAATACATCTGAGATCGCGCCGCATTCCGCAATGTCGCCGACGGGCGTCGAGGTCGCGTGGGGATTGATATAGCAAACATCATGGCCCGCATCTTTGAGCGCCATCAGCATTGCGCGCCGTGCGCCTTCGCCTGACGGTGCCACCATATCATAACCGTCGGACGTCGCCGCATAACCCGTCAC
>Ga0209633_10002126_pt1 | contig 19502 bp, 20 predicted proteins | sample Cruoilmetagenom1_FD_187290 | JGI IMG/M metagenome (GOLD analysis project Ga0209633, IMG submission 187290) | Oil polluted marine microbial communities from Coal Oil Point, Santa Barbara, California, USA - Sample 1 (SPAdes) (version 2) | ecosystem: Environmental > Aquatic > Marine > Oil seeps ... | reverse complement strand
GGATTCCAGCTTCAACTTTACCTACAAGGTCAGCTCCTACATCAGCGGCTTTAGTATAAATACCTCCACCAACACGTGCAAATAATGCAATTGAAGATGCTCCTAATGAAAATCCGGATAATACATTCAATACCATTGGTAAATTTTCAGACCCTGGCCACATATTTTGATAAATCATAAATAATCCGCTTAAGCCTAAAACACCAAGACCAACAACGCCTAAGCCCATTACAGCACCACCAGCAAAAGCCACTTCTAATGCTTTTCCTAAAGATGTTCTTGCCGCCTGAGTTGTTCTAACATTTGCTTTGGTAGCTACTTTCATTCCAATAAAACCAGCTAACGCTGAACAGATAGCTCCAACAATAAATGATAACGCCACCATTCCATGAGAAATGTGTTTGCTTGTTTCTTCGCCATATTCTGAGTTTCCTTTAAAAAATAATAAGATCGCTACGGCAACAACAAAAATTGCTAAGATTTTATACTCAGCTTTTAGAAACGACATTGCACCATCTGCAATATGTTTTGCAATTGTTGACATTTTTGCATCACCTTCGTCTTGTTTTGAAACCCAAGAATTCTTTATGAATACAAATACAAGTGCCAAAACACCAAACGCGGGTAAATAATTTATAATAAATTCCATTTTATATTTCTTTGATTTTTAGTTAATTTTAATGGGGCTAAAAGTAGTAAAATATGGTAGATAAATCAAACCATTTATAAATTTAAAAATGGATTGATTTTTAAGCAGTTAATATCTTTATTATATAGTAAATGTTCTCTTCTTTTTATGCTCACTTGAATCGTATCTTTCTGTACATTTATCTAAAATATCATAGGCTTCATTTACATCTCCCCATCCTCCAACATCAACTTTCTTTTCTTCTAGATCTTTATATACTTGAAAAAAATGTTCAATTTCTTTTACTTGATGAGGGTTCATATCAGAAATATCATTTAATTGATTCCATATTGGATCTGAAACCGCAACACAAATCAATTTTTCATCCGGCCCTTTTTCATCAGTCATATGAAATACACCAATTGCTTTGACTTCCATAACGCACATTGGGAAAGTAGGTTCTGTTCCTAAAACTAAAACGTCTAATGGATCTTTATCTAATGCCAAGGTCTCAGGAATAAAACCATAATCACCAGGATACATCATCGATGAAAATAACATCCTGTCAAATCTTATTTTATTGAGAACAAAATCATATTCATATTTATTTCTACTTCCTTTTGGTATCTCTATTAATACATCAAATGTGTCTTTTACTTTTATGGTCATTTTCTTTTAAATTAAATTTTTTGCAAAACTAGTAAATAAAAGGGCAATAATTCATTTCATACGTATAACAATTTTTGAAAATTAATTCTTTTTAAATAAAAAAGCTTCAACAATAAAGTTGAAGCCATTTGTACTCGAGGTGGGATTGAATTGTCTTCCCAATTCTTCCCTAAAACGTCATTTTGAAAATCACAAAGAGAAACACTGCGCTTATTTCAAAAAACAAAACGAGCTCCATTTTTGAAACTCGCTTGTATTTCCACTTATTTGTGATTTATCTGTACTCGAGGTGGGAATCGAACCCACACTCCCGAAAGAACTGGATTTTGAATCCAGCGCGTCTACCAATTCCGCCACTCGAGCATTCTTTAAAAAGTGTTGCAAATTTAAAAATATTTTTCAGTAATTATCATATTTTATCTTTTAACTAATATTCTCATTTAAATAATTTTTACATTTGTAAACTATAATTCTAACTCATTAATAACAACACAACTAAACGCAATATATGAAACAAAAAATGCCTAAACCAAAGCTTTTTGCTTGCTCTCAATCTATAGATTTAGCTGAAAAAATAGCAAAAGCCTATGGCACAGAGCTCGGAAAATCTAAAAAAAATATTTTTAGTGATGGTGAATTTCAAGTATCTTTTGAGGAATCTATCCGCGGCAGACGAATTTTTATAATTGGTTCTACTTTTCCTTCCTCAGACAATTTAATGGAAATGTTACTGATGATTGATGCCGCAAAACGCGCCTCTGCTCGTCATATCACGGCCGTTATTCCTTATTTCGGATGGGCAAGACAAGATAGAAAAGATAAACCAAGAGTGCCGATAGCCGCAAAAATGATCGCCAACTTGTTACAAGCTGCCGGTGCCACCAGAATTATTACCATGGATCTGCATGCGGATCAAATTCAAGGTTTTTTCGAAAAACCGGTTGACCATCTATACGCATCAACTATCTTTTTACCTAATATAAAAGAATTAAATTTAGATAATATTACCATAGCATCTCCTGATATGGGAGGATCAAAAAGAGCGTATGCTTATTCGAAATTTCTGGAAAGTGAGGTGGTAATTTGTTATAAACAACGTAAAAAAGCAAATGTCATTTCTCATATGGAGCTGATTGGAGAAGTAAAAGGTAGAAATGTTATTATAGTAGATGATATGGTAGATACTGCCGGAACATTGACTAAGGCGGCCGATTTAATGATGGAAAAAGGTGCAATAAGTGTCCGTGCTATTTGTACGCATGCTGTCCTATCAGGTGATGCATATAACCGTATTGAAAACTCAAAATTAGAGGAGCTAATTATTACAGATACAATACCTTTAAAAAAGCAAATATCTAAAATAAAAGTTATATCTTGCGCCCCTTTATTTGCTGACGTGATGCATAAGGTTCAAAGCAACCAATCAATCAGTGATCAATTTTTAATGTAAACAAATTTATAAAAATGAAATCTATTACAATCAAAGGATCTCAAAGAGAAAGCGTGGGTAAGGTATCTACCAAAGCCCTACGTAATGCTGGAAAGGTTCCTTGCGTATTATACGGAGGAGACAAACCATATCACTTTTCAGCTGATGAATTATCGTTCAAAAACTTGGTTTATACTCCAAATGTTTATACTGCAACGATTGAACTAGAAAGTGGTGAAAAATTAAAGGCCATTTTACAAGATATTCAGTTCCATCCGGTAACTGATAGAATTTTACATATTGATTTCTATCAATTATTTGATGACAAGGAAGTTACTATGGATATTCCAATTAGGTTAATTGGAAATGCTCCAGGAATTCTAAATGGTGGTGTATTACGTTTTCCTAATCGACACTTAAGAGTAAAAGCTTTACCAGCTGATTTACCAGATTTTATCAATGCTGATATCTCTGAATTGAATATTGGAGATAAAGTTTTTGTTGAAGAAGTAAAAAATGATGCCTTTACAATTCTACATCCTGATCAAACGGTTATTGCACAAGTTAGAATGGCTCGTGCTGCTATTGTTGATGAAGTAGAAGATGAAGAAGGTGAAGAAGGTGAAGAAGGTGCAGAAGGTGAAGAAGGTGAAGGAACTCCTACAGAAGGTGGTGCAGCTCCTGCAACTGAAGAAGCTGCTAAAGAATAGTACTTTTTACAAAATTTCTTAAAAAGAGCTTCGCTTACGCGGAGCTTTTTTTATTTTTACCCAATGAAAATTCTTTCTTTACTAAAATCTTTTTTTGGAATTCAAAATGATGTTACTGATACTATGAAAAAATACTTGATAGTTGGACTTGGAAATATTGGTGCAGAATATGATAATACTAGGCACAATATAGGATTTAAAATTTTAGATGAGTTAGCGCGAAAAGAGGACGTAACTTTTGAAAATCTAAAATTAGGTGCAATCACAAAATTCAGATTTAAAGGCAGAACATTTATCTTATTAAAACCTGCTACTTATATGAATTTAAGTGGAAAAGCAGTTAAATATTGGTTGACAAAAGAAAAAATTGGATTAGAAAATACCTTAATTGTCTGTGATGACCTGAATATTCCGTTTGGAACTATTCGTTTAAAAGCTAAAGGAAGTGATGGAGGTCATAATGGACTAAAAGATATTAACGTTGTATTGAATTCACAAAATTATGCACGTTTTAGATTTGGTGTTAGTGATACATTTAAAAAAGGAAATCAGGTTGATTATGTTTTAGGCAAATGGAATGACGATGAAACTGCAAAACTCTCAGAAAGAATGGACAAGGCTTGTGCATTAATTAAGTCATTCGGTACCTCAGGATTGTCAAATACTATGAGTGAATTTAATGGAAAATAAATACAAAATTCTAAGCTCCAAAAAACAAATTTCAAAAGTATTTAAATATTAAACCCGAAACTCAAAAACAATTTATTCTACTGTAACCGATTTTGCCAAATTTCTCGGCTGATCAACATTACAACCTCTCATTACTGCAATATGATATGATAACAATTGTAGTGGAATTGTAGTTAATAAAGGTGTAAATGCTTCCTGCGTTTCAGGAATTTCTATTACATGATCTGCAATTTCTTTAACTGTTACATCGCCTTCCGTAACTATCGCAATTATTTTACCTTTACGAGATTTTATTTCTTGAATATTACTGACTACTTTTTCGTAATGACCCTTATTAGTTGCGATAACAACAATAGGCATATTTTCATCGATCAAAGCAATTGGGCCGTGTTTCATTTCAGCTGCAGGATAACCTTCAGCATGAATATAAGATATTTCTTTTAGTTTTAACGCACCTTCTAATGCCACCGGAAAGTTATATCCTCTTCCTAGGTATAAGAAATTTCCAGAATCTTTGTAAATATCAGCAATCATTTTTACATGATTGTCCGATCTAAGTGCTATTTCAACTTTATTTGGAATTAACTCCAGTTCCTGTAAATTGTAACGATAGTCAGAACTAGACATCGTACCCTTCGCTCTTGCCAACCTTAAGGCCATTAAAGTTAAAACAGTTATTTGAGTTGTAAATGCCTTTGTAGACGCAACTCCAATTTCTGGTCCTGCGTGTGTATAAGCACCAGCATGATTTACCCGAGTAATTGACGATCCTACCACATTACATACTCCAAAAACAAAAGCTCCTTTTGATTTTGCCAACTTAATAGCTGCTAATGTATCAGCAGTTTCTCCTGACTGAGAAATGGCAATAACAACATCTTTTTCAGTAATAATTGGATTTCTATATCTAAATTCAGAAGCATATTCTACCTCAACTGGTATTCTAGCAAACTCTTCAAACAAATATTCAGCAACCAAACCTGCATGCCATGATGTTCCACAAGCAACAATGATCATACGTTCTGCATTTAGAAATTTCTTCATATTGTCCTCAACTCCTGCCATCTTGATAATCCCCTCATTTCTAAGTAATCTACCTCTATATGTGTCTGTAATAGCCCTTGGCTGTTCGTAAATTTCTTTCAACATAAAATGCTCATATCCACCTTTCTCGATCTGTTCGAGGTTCATTTGTAATTCTTGAACATCTGCATCAACTAATGAGTCATCGTGAATTTTTCGTATTTCAACATCTCTTCCAATTTTTATAATTGCCATTTCTTCGTCTTCAAGGTAAATGGCATCTTTTGTATATTCTAAAAAGGGAGACGCATCAGAAGCAATAAAAAATTCTTCTTTATCTTTTCCTAATCCAATGGCAATAGGACTTCCTAAACGTGCAACAACTATTTCATCTGGCTTAGTTTTGTCAAATACTGCAATTGCATAAGCACCTATCACTTGATTCAATGCAATTTGAACAGCTTTACCGAGTTTTACGTCGTTTTGCTTTTTTACTTCTTCAATTAAATTAACTAATACTTCTGTATCTGTATCACTTTTAAAAGTGTATCCTCTATTGACTAATTCTTTTTTAATGGTATCATAATTTTCTATAATTCCGTTATGAACAACAACTAAATTTCCCGATTGTGAAGTATGTGGATGTGAATTCACATCATTAGGTATACCATGAGTAGCCCATCGTGTATGACCGATACCTAATTTTCCAGATTTAGAAATTTCAACACTAACCTTTTCAATAAGATCACTAACTTTTCCTTTTGTTTTAGTAAGATTGATTTGGTTACCATCATATAGCACTACACCAGCGCTATCATAACCTCTGTATTCTAATCGTTCTAATCCATTTATGATTATGGGATAAGCATCTCTATATCCTATATAACCTGTAATACCACACATAGCAATTGAATTTGGTTTTTATTCGTTATTAATTGTATAGAAAATCTCTAGTTTTAACTTCTTGCCATCTATTAAATTATTTCCATTTAAAACTACACCTTTTGATTTCCAACTAAAATCATCAATAATAGTATCGGTTATTCCTAAAGGTACATCACTTGCATTAAACACTTTTAGTCCAAAATTGAAAACTTCTTGAGGGTCGTCAGACCTTAATACTTCTGATATATAATCTGTAACTCTAAACTTATAATTTATCGGATTATTGTCTTCATCTCTCTCTAATTGCCCTCCTATTCCGTTAATATCTACTTCAGTTATTACATCCAAAATTTGAGAATTGTTTTCATAATTATATAAAAACAATTGTTCAGGAACTTTGTCTTGATCAATAGTTGAGTCTAAATATATGGTTAGATTCGCTTCATTAATAAGCCAATTTTGATTTCGAATAGAATTTATTGAATCTGAAGAAATGCTATTAAACAACTTTATAACACCCATAGATCCTGCAGCTCCTTGAATATAAAGTTTGTCTTCACCAAAAATTGAATCAGGGTTAACAAAACGGTCATTAATATTGACTGTTGATTCAGAATAGTCTCTATTATACTGATTAGCTCTTATAGCCCCTATTGGGAAAATCATTGTTTGTTTTGTTCTTACAGGCACATCTAAATCATTTGTATCTCCATCATTGTTTAAATCAGTTTCCGTTTCATCCGTAAAAACCGTATTCGTATAATAAATTCTCAAGTTTACATTAGACATTGCTAACGCCATTAAAGAACCATCTTTGTTAACATCTTCTTCTGCTTCAATAATAATACCTCTAAAAAAATTTACAAAATTATCATTTGAATCAAACATTCCAGAAGATTGTTGATTTACAAAATTATTTCTAAAGAAAACTGTATCCAGTGACATTTTAATTGAAGGGACTAAATTCTCGGCTTTTATCGTATCTATATCATCGATAGTATTTGCATCATCATCTAAATACCTCCTATTTACATATAAAACCGTATCATTTCTATTGGGTTTAAATAATGCTGAAGATAACGATGCTTTCTTTTCGTATTGTTCATTAGAATAGTATTTTTTTACTTTAGTAGGATCTAAAGGGTCTAGGGTATTCAGGAAAGTTGCAGATTCATATACCGAAAGTTTATATTCTGTTTCTTGATTTCCAAATACGGAATCTAATGAAAAGTTTGGAGTACCATCATCATTCTCCAATTCAATTGTAACATAATAAGGTATGTCTAATATTACAGCGTCAATAGATACATTTTCTCCAAAATCTGTTGTTGTGCCCAAACCTAACTGGCTTATAAAAGATGTTTTTATAAATCCAAAATTCTCATCATTCAGTATTCCTAACAAATATTGAGGAATACCATCAACTCTAGAAGATTCAATATTCTTATTGTAAGCAACTACGTCAAAAACTGCATTTTTAGTAGTAAATTGGTTATTGTCAACTAGTCCAACACCAATATTTTCAAAATCTCTTTCACAGGCTATCACGCTAAGTAAAACAAGGCTGAAAACACCAATATATTTTACACTGTTTACAATTTTTTTTGTCATAAACATAAAATTATTCAATTACTTTTTTTTATAAAACTTCGGTAAGGTAAAATTTGGAGTATGCTTCATTATAATCTTCTGGAGATTGAAACTCTAGTATGGCTATTTGCTTTTCAATAATGTGTTTTTCAATCTCTTCAGACATATTTTGACTCCCTTTAATAACTGCATCAGAATTTTCAATTGCAATTTTTAAAAGGCTATCATGATTTAATTTTGATAAAGAAGTTAATTTCTCCTCTGGTATATCATCAAATTTTATTTTTTCTACTAATTTACTTCCAATGATTCCTTTGAAACCATTATTATATACAGAAGTAACTATTTTACTGTTAGAAAATAAAGGGTCATTTTTATAATATTCTCTAAGATATAATGGTAATAAAGAAGCCATCCATCCATGAACATGAATAATATCTGGTGCCCAATTCAGTTTTTTTACTGTTTCAACAACTCCTTTTGCAAAAAATATAGCCCGTTCATCATTATCTTTAAATAATTTACCGTCTTCATCAGTATACAAAGCTTTTCGCTTAAAATATTCATCATTATCAATAAAATACACTTGCATTCTCTCTTTGGGAATCGAGGCTACTTTTATTATCAATGGCATATCCATGTCATTAATAATTAAATTCATTCCTGACAAACGAATTACTTCATGTAATTGATGTCTACGTTCGTTAATTACACCAAACCTAGGCATAAAAATTCGCGTCTGAGCTCCACTATTATGCATTTTCCTAGCTACCTCAAACGAAGTACTCGCTGTTTCTGTTTCCGGTAAATAAGGGACTACCTCTGAAGATACATATAATATTCTCTTATCTTTCATAAATCCATCTATAATTAAGAATATGCAAAATTACGAATTTTTACTTAGATTTAAACTTTAAAAACTAAGTTTACTCGCTTTTAACACTAATATAACATCTATAAATGAAGGTTTTCTATAAAAATAAATCTTTACAGGAGAATTTATCAAAAATAAAAATGGATGCTTCAATAGGTTTTGTGCCTACTATGGGCGCTTTACATGAAGGACATCTATCTCTTATTAAAAAAGCCAAATCTGAAAATAAATTTATTGTAGTGAGTATTTTTGTCAATCCAACTCAATTTGACAAAAAAGAAGATTTGGTAAAATACCCTAGAACTTTAGAAAAAGATCTAGCATTACTAAAAACGGTTGATTGTGATATTGTTTTTGTACCATCTGTAAGTGAAATTTACAACAACCATATTAAAGCTGAAACATTTGAATTTGACGGACTTGAATTTGAAATGGAAGGCAAACATAGAAAAGGTCATTTTGATGGTGTTGGTACTATTGTAAAACGATTATTGGAAATTGTTAAACCGGAAAAAGCTTACTTTGGTGAAAAAGATTTTCAACAACTTCAAATTATTAAAAAATTAGTTAAAAAATATACTATACCTATTGAAGTTATTGGATGTGAAATTTTCAGAGAAAAAGATGGCTTGGCAATGAGCTCACGTAATGTAAGACTTACTGAACTTCAAAGAAAAGAAGCCCCTTTTATTCATAAAACCTTAAAAGCGGCAACAAAAAAGTTTAAAGAAAAATCTATTTCTGAAGTAGTAACTTGGGTAGAGAGCGAATTTCAACAAAATGACTTATTGACATTAGAATACTTTGAAATTGCTAACATTGAAACTCTTAAATCTGCAAAAAGAAAAAGCAAAAAATCAACATACAGAGGGTTTATTGCTGTTTTTGCGGGAAAGATTCGATTAATAGACAATATCGCTTTAAATTAACTATTTTTGCAAGCCAAATATCATAAAGCTCTTGAACCCTAAATTTAAAAAAATACTTTTTGCAATTGTACCTATTTCACTAGGGATAGGTCTAATTTGGAATTTTTTATCAAGACTATCTCCTTCAGATAAAACAGACATCGTTGCTTCTTTAAAATTAGCAAATTATTGGTGGGTTTTATTATCTTTATTTTTCGGAATTATCAGTCATTTATCGAGAGCATATCGTTGGCAATTTTTGTTAGAACCTTTGGGTTACAAACCTAAATTTGCGAATAGTACAATGACCGTTTTAGCTTCCTACTTAGTGAATCTTGTTGTTCCTAGGGCAGGTGATGTTGTTAGAGGCACTTCTATTTCTAAATATGAAAAAATTCCTATCGAAAAGGCTATAGGAACCATCGTGGCCGAACGTGTTGCTGATGCAATTATGTTACTTTCTATTATTATGTTGGCATTTATCTTACAAGCAGATTTGATTAAAAGTTATATTTTTAAAGAAGGAGATTCTAACAGATTTACAACTGTACTTTTTTTGATTCTAATAAGTGGTTTAGGTTTTGTAGTTTTTAAATTATTGCAAAAAGCTAAGACCGGATTTTTATTAAAAGTTAAAACATTTGTAAATGGTTTGTTTGAAGGTGCGATCAGTATTTTTAAAATGAAAAAAAAATGGGCTTTTATTTTTCATACCATTTTTATTTGGGCAATGTATGTATTAATGTTTTATGCGGTCACTTTTGCCCTACCTGAGACCACTCATTTACCATTTGAAGCTATCATTATTGGTTTTGTAGTGGGGGGGTTAAGTATGGCATTAACAAATGGTGGTCTTGGAACCTATCCAATAGCGGTTGCTAGTGTTTTAATTTTATATAATATAGATGATAATCCTGCACGTGCTTTTGGTTGGTTAATGTGGACTGCCCAAACTTTAATGGTTATTATTTTTGGTGGCTTATCTTTCTTATTTTTACCTATCTATAATAGAAATAAATAGAAAAGCAATACTATAGAGTATCGCTTTTTTACAATATTTACAAAGAGTTGGCTAATTTAAAGATCTAATGAAATCTTCGGGCTCCGCTCTTTCCATCCAATTTGCATTTAAATAAGCATAGGTAATTTTACCATCCCTATTGATAACATAGGTTGCTGCTAAAGGCAATTCGAAACTATTATCTCCATTGTGCGCAGGGATGTCCATTCCGAATGTTTCATGAATAGGTTGTAAAGGTTCTGGTAAGGCAAAAGCAATTCCGAATTGTTTGGCCACCACATTACCTTTATCATATAATATGTCATACTCAAATCCGTTTTTTAATTTCAACTCTCTTGACATAATGGGTAATTGAGGTGAGATAACAACCAAATTTGCACCCGTTTGTTTTATTTCTGAAATAGAATTTTGTAATGCTTTGAATTCCATATTACAAAAAGGACACCAATTGCCTCTATTAAAACTCAAAACAACATTCTCTTTTTCTATTAAATCGTGCAGCGAAACTTTTACCCCATCCGAATTTTCTAAAATAAAATTTGGCGCTTTATCACCAACTGTTTTGGCGCCCTCAATTATACCACTATGGGATAATTTACCAATTTCTCCACCCATAGTTTGTAATACTTCAGGTGGTGCTTGTTTTGTCATTTGCTCCGCAAAATCACTCAATTCTTGTTTTAAACTCATAATTTAACTTTTTAAATTTAAACAAAAATAAATTCAATAATTAAACTATTAATATTATATAATACATTATTTTTGCTTATTAGTACATTTTTTAAAATTATGGATGCATTAAGTAACGTATTAGAATTAATAAAATTAAAGAGTGCTGTTTATTTTAAATCAGACTTTTCGGCTCCATGGGGGATGGAAATATCAGAAGGGCCATTTGCCCAATTTCATATGATTGTAAAAGGAAAGTGTGTACTAAAAAAACATAACCAAAATATAATTGAATTATACGCTGGTGATATTGTGATTTTTCCATTTGGTGGATCACATTGGCTAGCAGATGCTAAAGAGAGTCAAAAAGAAGATGGACTAAAAGTAGTTGAGTCTATATGGAATAACAATCCATTATTTAAAGGTGACAATTTCTCTACTAACTTAATTTGTGGCCATTTTAAATTTGACAGAACTGTTGAACATTCTTTTATTGAATCTCTTCCTACTTTTATTCATATTACTGATATGGAACGTAAAGAGTTTTCATGGTTAGAAACAATTAGCAATTTGTTAATACAAGAGTCGGGCACAAATAATATTGGCAATTCAATAACTCAAAATCGTTTAGCTGAAGTTTTATTTATTCATGCCATTAGAGCCTATATTTTACAAAATAATGATAAAACTGGATTTTTCGCTGCACTAAAAGATGCTAAATTAAGCTCCGTTTTAAAATTAGTCCATAATAATCCTGAAAAAAAATGGACTTTAAAAAACCTTTCATCAGAAGCAGGAATGTCCAGAACTCTTTTTGCAAATAAATTTAGAGATATTGTTGGGGAAACACCACTACATTATATTACAAATTGGCGCATTCTAAAAGCGAAACAGTTTCTAAAGGAAAGTTCTGACCCTATTGTTGAGGTCGCCGCAAAAGTAGGCTATTCATCTGAGGCGGCTTTCAATAGAGTTTTCAAGAAAAAAGTTCTAAAAACTCCAGCAGCATACAGAAGAGCTACTAGCTAAATATTTTCTATTTTTGAAAAATGAATAATAGCTTTTATAGTAATGGTAAATTATTAATTACAGGTGAATATGTTGTATTAGATGGAGCTGAATCATTGGCAATTCCAACTCGTTTCGGTCAAAATTTATCCGTTAAAAAATTAAATGAACCTAAACTAATCTGGGAAAGTTATACCGACAATGATGAACTATGGATTCAAGTAGAATTTGACCTTCCAAGATTAAGAATTATCAGCGCAACGTTTGATGCAAATCAGGATGGAGGAAATGATTCCTTGGCCGAAGATCTTCAAATTATTCTTTTCGAAGCCAAGAAATTAAACGATGAATTCCTTTTTAATGAATCAGGTTTTTATGTAAGATCAAAACTGACATTTCCAAGAAATTGGGGATTAGGTTCTTCTTCAACGCTGATAAACAATGTAGCCCAATGGGCAAAAATTGACGCCTTTGAACTACAATTCAAGACATTTGGTGGAAGTGCCTTTGATATCGCTTGTGCCCAAAATAATAGCTCAATTATTTACAGATTGACCAATCAAAAACCAGTCATTAAAAGCATTGATTTTAATCCTGATTTTAAGGAACAACTCTTTTTTGTTCATTTAAATAAAAAGCAAAATAGTCGTGAAGGAATTGCTGCTTACCAAAAAATTAAGGAAAATAATACCACTGTGGTCGATGAAATTTCAGCACTTACACATCAAATTATTAAGTGTAAGACCTTATCTTGTTTTGAAGTATTACTACTTGATCACGAAAGGATTATTTCAAATCTTATCAATCAAGAACCGATTCAAGAAAAACTGTTTTCCAATTATTTTGGACAAACTAAAAGTTTAGGAGCCTGGGGAGGAGATTTTATATTGGCTACAGGTAACGATGACACCATCAGTTATTTTAATAAAAAAGGTTATCATACAATAATTCCTTATTCCGAAATGACTTTATGAAACAAAGAATAATCATAATCGGCGGAGGAGCAGCAGGATTCTTTGCTGCAATTTCATGTGCAGAACAAAATACCGGAGTTGAAATAATTATCCTTGAAAAAAGTACAAAAGTTTTACAAAAAGTAAAAGTTTCGGGTGGTGGAAGGTGTAATGTAACTCATGCCTGTTTTGACCCAAAAGAATTGACAACATTTTACCCAAGAGGTAGTAAGGAATTATTGGGGCCGTTTCATCAATTTATGACTGGTGATACAATGCAATGGTTTGAGGATAGAGGTGTCCCACTAAAAATTGAAGCCGATAATAGAGTTTTTCCTAAATCAAATTCTTCTCAGAGTATTATTGATGTATTGCTAGATGCCACTCAAAAAAATAGTATAGAAATTAAACTCTCACAGCGAGTTGAGGATATTCAAAAAGAGAATGCACATTGGAAAATTATCACGGATAAAGAAGAATTTATTGCAGATAAATTATTGATTGCGTCGGGTAGTAACACAAAAATATGGGATCTAGTTTCAAATCTTGGTCATACAATTATTCCACCAGTACCATCATTATTTACCTTTAAAATAAATGATGTCCTGATTAAAGAAATTCCTGGAGTTTCTGTACCAAACGCTACTATTGCAATAGCAAAATCATCATTTGAAAGCAGTGGCCCATTACTTATAACCCATTGGGGAATAAGCGGACCAGCGGTTTTAAAACTTTCAGCGTTTGGAGCACATTTTTTGGCTGAAAAAAATTATCAATATAATGTTCATGTAAACTGGCTATCTAAGAAAGCATCCACTGTAGTGCACAAGTTAAAAATATTAAAAAAAGAGAATTCTAAAAAACTAATCATTTTAAAATCGGTTTTTAAAGACATTCCAAAACGCTTATGGGAAAATTTGGTGCTGGCCTCAAAAATTAAACAAGATCAGCGTTGGTCAGACCTCTCGAACAAACTGCTTGAAAATTTAGCAGATCAACTCACCAATACTATGTTTAATGCCAACGGAAAAACAACTTTTAAGGAAGAGTTTGTAACTGCAGGTGGTATTGAGCTAAAAGAAATTAATTTTAAACGCTTTGAGAGTAAAATTCATAAGAACTTATTCTTTGCCGGTGAAGCAGTAAACATAGATGCCGTAACAGGTGGATTCAACTTTCAAAATGCCTGGACGGGTGGTTTTATTGCGGGGAAAACTATGGGAGAAAACTCTTAAATAGAATTTCCAAATTCCAAATAGATTTAACTGTAAATTAAAACTCCTGATAGGATAATACTTGTCATTGCAAAGCGAGTTTTCAATTTACTGTATTAATCTCTTGATAGAACTTAAAAAAATCTCTTTTAATTTCGTCACGAATTCTTCTAAACTCGGCATAAATTTCATTTTCAGTTCCTGTGGCGTCTGCCGGGTCATCGAAACCAATATGAATTTGATTTTTAACTTTTCCGGTAAATGTAGGACAAGATTCTTTGGCACCTCCACAAACCGTAATTACATAATCAAAAATATCCTTTAAAAATTCATCCACTTTTTTAGGGTAGTTGGCTTTTAAATCAATACTTAATTCTTTCATCACAACAATCGCTTTTGGGTGAACTTCATTACTCGGTTCTGTTCCTGCAGAGTGCACTTCTAAGTTTGTGTCGAACGATTTTAAGAACCCTTCTGCCATCTGGCTACGACAGGAATTTCCTGTGCAAAGTATTAATATTTTCATTGTTTATATATTTATAAATATTAACAACAACCTGATTCTGAACAACAAGTTTCTTCTTCTACATCTGAAACTGTACAAACATCCATTGCTTTGCAACCTGTTTCGTCGGTAAATAGTTGTATAATAAGTTTGGTTGGTTCAGAAACTGTATTTGAAACAGACATAATTGAAGTATGAAAATCAGCATTCCCAAATTCTACTTTCATTTCTGTTTCTAGCCATAATGGTCTAATCCCGTTTACGCGATCTAAAATATTCACTGCTTTATCTGTGGTTATATATTTATCCTTTCCCATTTCTTTCGGACTTTCCCATAATTGAATATGGGTCTCTTTCCAATCATTTATTGCACCTCCACAATCTACAGTTTCAAAAATAACATTTTTCACTTCTGTTAAGTGATAATTTGTACCTGCAAATTTATTTGTTGCATATTCAAATAAGAGTTCTTTGTTTTTGTTTTCTCTTATTACGGATAAAAATTCTTTTACATTCATATCTATATTTATTAATTAATACCTACGATTTTACTTCTTCTTTCTAAAATGATATTGTCTCTCCAAACTCCATTTTTCATTTTTCCGATTTTTTCACGAAATCCAATTTCTCTAAACCCTAATTTTTTATGAAGAATTAAACTTGATTCATTTTCAGGAAAAATTCCTGATTGCAACGTCCAAATACCTTCCTTTTCACTTTGAACTATCAATTCTTGCAATAATTTAGTCCCTATCCCTATTCCACTATAAGTAGTGTCAACATAAACACTTACTTCAGCAACACCACCATAAACACATCGGTCAGAAACGGGTGATAAGGCGGCCCAACCTACAAGGCTATTCTCTATCCTGGCAGTAAATCTACACGATTGCAAATGAGCTTTATCCCATTCTTGCCAAGTTGGAATTTCAGTTTCAAAAGTTGCATTACGTGTTTTGATACCCAAATGATAAATGTTGGCTACAGCTACCCAATCTTCTTGCTCAATATTTTTAATATCTATTTTCAAATCCTCTTTATTTGGTTCCGACTGCTCTCAATCTATCAATGCTCAACAGCATGAGAATTTCTTAAAATCCTCTTGAAATAAAGTAGCAAACAAGGTTTTTGCTTTTTTCCAATTATCCTCATTGATGCAATACTTAACTTTTGGAGGACTCACTTCTCCATCAATTAATCCCGCTTCTTTTAATTCTTTTAAATGTTGAGATATTGTAGATTGTGCCAGAGGTATCACATCTACTAAATCACCAGTATAGCAACAACTTTGGTTACTCAAATATTTCAAAATAATCAACCTAATTGGATGTCCTAATGCTTTAGAAAATCGTGCAAGCACTTCTGTTTCTTGCGTATAATCAATATGTTGTAATGTTTTATTCATAGTTAATCGCAAATATACGATAATTAATTTAACTAAATAATAAAATGTTAGATTATTCAATAAAAGAATAACTTTTTAAGATTAAACTTTGGCAAGATTCGGGTTTTATATTATAAATATGCCATATACTTTTGTACCTTAGAATTTCAATAAAATGACCAAACAAGAAAATATAAATTTCAACCGTGTAGCAATAGCAATTGACTACATTAAAACTCACTTTAAAGATCAACCTTCTTTAAATGAGATAGCAGAAAAAGTACATTTAAGCCCTTTTCATTTTCAAAAACTATTTACAAACTGGGCAGGCGTTAGTCCTAAAAAGTTTATACAATATTTAAGTATTGAATATGCAAAATCCCTTTTAAAAGAATCTCAATCAACTTTGTTTGAAACAGCTTTTCAAACCGGTTTGTCTGGTACAGGTCGCCTTCATGATCTATTTATAAATATTGAAGGAATGACTCCGGGAGAATTTAAAAACGGTGGCGAAAATCTCAGTATAAATTACAGTTTTGCTGAAAGTCCATTCGGGAATATAATAATATCATCTACAGCCAAAGGTATTTGTCATATGTCATTTTTTGATAAGAAGCAACAGGCATTTCAAGACCTGAAATTTCGTTTCCCAAAAGCAAAATTTAATCAAGTTGTAGATTTAATACAACAAAATGGGCTATTCATTTTTCAGCAGGACTGGCGTAAATTAAACCAAATCAAACTACACCTCAACGGTACACCTTTTCAATTAAAAGTATGGGAGACCTTGTTAAAAATACCAATGGGAAATTTAACAACTTACGGTGCTATTGCAGGTCAAATTGAAAAGCCTAAAGCCTCAAGAGCTGTTGGCACTGCAATCGGAAACAATCCTGTTGCTTTTTTAATTCCGTGTCATAGAGTGATTCAATCTTCAGGAAATATTGGTGGATATATGTGGGGGAATACTCGAAAATCAGCCATTATTGGTTGGGAAGCTGCTACAATTAACTCTTAACTGCGCAAGAAACGGGTTTTACAAAACCAAAAACTCTAGCATTTTTGTCTGAGATCCTTTGAGAAATAGCAGCCCTTTAAAAATTCATATTAACTATAATTGAGGGATGAATACTTTAATTAAACACGTAGAGATAACCGAAATAGAATTAACGAGATTAATAAGGTCTAAAAAAATTAGATTTGGAGGCAATGTAAAACTAAAAATATATGGAAATTTACATTGTAAGTCGGGCAAAAGAATGAAAAGAGAAAATCGTGTGTTTTTCTCAACAGCAATAGAGGCAGAAAACAACAGGTATAGACCATGCGGACATTGTATGAAAAGGGATTATTTAAATTGGAAAAATGGATCTATTCAATAGTATTATAGACGAAACCAACAACTTGTTACCAAATGGTGGTACCGTAAATTATTATGGTAAAGTGATGCAAAAAAGGGAAGCAGATATTTATTATAATAATTTGCTTTCTAACATTGAATGGAAAAATGATATTGCCATAATTTTTGGCAAACGAATTGAAACCAAGCGCAAAGTAGCTTGGTATGGCGATGCAGCATTTGAATACACCTATTCTAATAATACTAAACTAGCGTTACCATTTACAAAAGAACTCTTAGAATTAAAAGAATTTGTAACGCAAAGAACAAAAAAGACCTATAATTCATGTCTATTGAATTTATATCATTCAGGTAATGAAGGAATGGCTTGGCATAGTGATGGAGAAAAAGATCTAAAAAAAAATGGCGCTATTGCTTCTTTAAGTTTTGGAGCTGAAAGAAAATTCGCCTTTAAGCATAAAGAAACAAAAGAGACTATTTCATTGATCTTAGAAAATGGTAGTTTACTAGTAATGAAAGACGATACTCAGTCAAATTGGTTGCATAGATTACCTCCCACAAAAAAGATACATACTCCAAGAATTAATCTAACTTTTAGAACTATTATTAGCTAATAATTAATTTGAACGATCACTCCGCAATAATGGTAAAATCTCGGATTGCCTGATTTGGCTCAATGATATTATGGCCTTTCCAAAATTCAGAAGAATAACTAGGCATATAAGTGGGTAACATGGTATTTTTCTCCTTAAAATTATCGAATTCTACGTTGCTTAAATTATTTGTATCAAAAATAACTAGTTCAAATTTAGTCCTGCCAGACATTGCCATATCTAATTTAACAAATAACTCATTCTGCTTTCGTCTTCCTTTAACATTCTTGTTCTTTTCAATAATCTTAAACGGACGCTTAATTCCAAATCGACTGCCATTTACTTTTTCAAGATATTGCAATTCATAAAGCCCGTCTTTAGCTTTTGAAAAAATCACCGTTCCTTTAGACAGATATTCATTAAATGAAATCCCTAATAATTTAAAACTCTTAAGCGATTTTACGTTTTTATAATCAACCCTAATAATTGCGAAGTCATTATAGTTCACATAAAGTGTTCCTTTATAATCTGCTGAACCTTTTGGGGCAAATTCAATGACATATACGGCGGCATCAGCAAGATAGGTTAGGTCGAGCATTTTAAATTCATACTTTCCGGACTTATTAATAAAGTTAAGTTTTGCTTTCTCCTGAAAAAAAAGACCGTCTAACATATTATTTAAACTGCTCTTCCTGTGTTTAGCAAAATTTACTTTTCTATCAGCTTCTCTTTTTTTCTCATCTTCTAACTTCTTTTTAAGTGCTGCTGCATCCGCAGAATCTATTTCTTCACCTTTAAACTCATCCATGCCTAATTTTTTTCCAAATAATCCTGACTTAACTTTAAAATAAGAATCGGGCTTGACATTATTATCAATGATTTTATTAAATTTCTCTTCTAAGGCCAATAATCCAACTTCATTGTTTTTATCATAAAGCTCTGAGGCTTTTATCAAATTAATTTTCTGTTTTTCATTATTAAAATTACCATATAGATCACATAAAACTTCGGTATAATATGAATTTTTCTTTGGAATACTTTGCATAACACTATCTAAGAAAGGTTTATTCAATGCATCGATTGTAGACTTCTTTAAAGTATAATTGGTCTTGATAATATTTTGATGATTAGATTCTCTAAAAAACAATCTCTTTTTGGTCAAACTGAAATTGTAGTTCTTTTCAATATTCTCTTTCACCTTTTCTATAATTTCTTCGGCAGTAAATTGATTATTGGTCAAAACAACCTCCTTTAATTCGATCGTTTTCTGACTTAAATAAATGACGCTATCCTTAAATTGATTCAGTGGTTTTACAATGGTTTTAAACCCGATACAGGATATGATCAAAGAATCGGTAAGTTCAACATCATTGTTGATAAGAAGACTAA
>Ga0209633_10002125_pt1 | contig 19514 bp, 21 predicted proteins | sample Cruoilmetagenom1_FD_187290 | JGI IMG/M metagenome (GOLD analysis project Ga0209633, IMG submission 187290) | Oil polluted marine microbial communities from Coal Oil Point, Santa Barbara, California, USA - Sample 1 (SPAdes) (version 2) | ecosystem: Environmental > Aquatic > Marine > Oil seeps ... | reverse complement strand
AAATCCACTACAAAGTGAAGACAAGTCAATAGTTACATCAGCAATTGTTCCTTTGTTTGCGATTAAATCATATACTTCTGGTTGTAAGTTATGATAGGTGTGTTTATCAATCAGTGTTATTTTGATATTTTTGTTTTTTACAAGTTCTTTTAGAGCATAAACCCCAGCGTAGCCACCACCAATTATTACAATGTGTTTCAAAGTTTTGTATCCATATTTATAAAATTTAGTTATTATAACATAACAAAATTGCTATTTAGTTACAATAAATAATTATACTTTAATTGAATATTGTTTTTTCGAATATACTCTAATGTCAAATGACTACAATGAATAAAATATGATTCTTTTGCATTTAATTTATCTAGAATTTTTGTAGCTTCTAAATAGTTTAAATGATTATTATTTGAAGAAGTAGGAGTCAAACAAGCATCAATATAACACTCGTCTATTTTTTTTGAAAGCAAGAAGTTCATAGACTCTTCACTTATTCCTGTACAATCTGTTAAATAAGCAATTGTTTTTTCTTCATCTTGTATTAAATACCCAGTGGTGTTTTTTGAATGTTGCAAAGGTATAGGTGTAAATGTGATAGTATCTAGTTGAATTGGAATAAATGGTTGATTTTCTTTGAAGATTATTGATTTAGGATGTTTATAAAGATCTGCAAAACCTACATCATCTTTTGGATGATAACAATTTATACTATCACTACTATAACGAAGTCGTAAAAGTCCTACTACATGGTCTGGGTGAAAATGTGTAAGAAAGATAGCTTTTATTTTTTGCCCATCAAAAATAGAAGCTATGTTTTCAATCCCTGCATCAAGTAAAATTATTTCATCATCATCACAAGCAATATAAGCAGATGTAGCTAAATTTACTTTGTTATTTTTTCTATATTCTTGACATATTTGACATTGACAATTATGTGATGGAATTCCCCCGCTATCAGCTGTACCTAAAAATTTAATTTTCATCTAAAACTACCTTTGTCTTTTGAATTAAAATATATAATAATATGAGAGAAATAATTGATACTATGATTAAAATTAATACTGCAGTATAAGCCCCAAATATATCCATCACTACTGCAAAACCAAATGGTATAGTTGCAACTACTATATTTCTATATAAATTTATATCTCCTGTAATTTTACCATAACCATCTTTCCCAAAAAGATATAAAGGTACTGAACCTCTAATAATAGCTATAAGCCCTTGTCCTGCACCATATAAAATTACAAAAAGAAGAGCAAATACATAATTATAGCCACTAAAAATAAGTGCTAATAAACCTACGCATAACACTAAAATAGAATAAAATCCAGATTGTAAAGGTGTAATTTGTTTTGCAAAAATTATCTCAACTACTCTTGCTACTACTTGTGCTGGACCAATTATTGTTCCTAGAATAACAGCTGTAGCCATCTCAAATCCAAATTCAGCAAGTAATCCCATAAAATGTGTTTGCATAACAGTAACAGGAATTGCAATTAGAGAAAAAATCATTATAAGAAATAGTTTTGCTTCTTTTTGTTTTTTCCCTTTGATATGTAATGTATCAGGTAAGTTGTCGAGTAGTTTTTTTTCACTTGCATTATTTATAAGTAAGTTTGGTTTTAGAACAAAAAAATGTATTGGCATAGCAATAAAAATATGAAATAATCCAAGAGTAATATACACTTCTCTCCAACTCATTATTGTAAGAAGATAACTAATTAATGGCCAAAAAATAGTTGAAGCAAATCCAGCAATTAGTGTGATTTGTGTTATTGGTGTTCGCGCTTTATCTCCAGCTAATTGAGAAAAAGCTACAAAGGCTGATTCGTATAAAACAAGTGTTGATACCACTTCTAAAAATATTATAGAGGTTATATATTGCCATTCATTTTGAATAAAAGAGATGCTATACAATCCAAAAAAACAAAGAAAAGAGCCAATAGTCATGATTATCCTTGCACCATGATGGTCAAGAAGTTTTCCTACAATTGGAGCTAAAAAGCCACCAAGTAAAATACCTAAGGAGAAAATTCCAAATAAAAATGATTTGCTCCAGCCAAATTCATTTTCAAATTGACCAGACATAATAGTAAAAGAGTAAAATAGTGTTCCATAGCCGATGGTTGTAGTAATACCTAAACCAAGAACAGACTTGAAAGTTTCTTTTATAAAAAACTTGCTCGGTTGTATTGTCATAAATTTACCAACTAAAACTATTTGTTAAACAGTAATGATCACTTAGATTTTTGATTAGAATACTAGATTCTACATTTATATTGAAATTACTTTTATAGAAGATATAATCTAGCATCAAATCACTTTCATAAGTTGGGAGTTGATTTATTGAAGTGTAGCCACATCTTTTTATTTTTCTTATCTCTCTTGAGTTTGGAGTAGAGTTCATATCTCCACATATAATTACCATATCACTCTTATAATTACTGAGTTTAAAGCGAATTATCTCTATTTGATCCATTCTTAACTGTTGGTTTATATTTGTAAGATGTGTATTAACAATAAGTATTTTTTTATCTTCTACGTTAAGTTGAATTATTTGTGCACCTCTTTCATCATCATCTTCTTTGTTAAAGTAAATATCTTCAATATGCTCTATTTTATATTTTGATAAAATTGTAAGATTTGAACTTGAGGTTTTACCTTCTCTCTTTTTCTTTCGTAAAGGTAAGCTAATCTTGTAAAAATTTAATGTTTTATTGATAGTTTCACTACTAGAAAATTTTTTATCATGATAATCTTCTTGTAAACAAATACAATCAAACTCTTGAAATTTTTCTCCAATATTTAATATCCTTTTAGGAAAATCTCCACAATTTTTCCAAAGATTAAAGGTAGCTATTTTAAAATTTGTTTGCATATTATATCTCTTTTAATAGCTTTATAAATCTTATGGTTGATTCTTCTATTGAACCAGAATTATCAAATTGAATTATATTATTTGCATCTATTTTTTTATAACTTCTTTTTAATCTTTGTTGAATCTGTTCCTCATTTTCTCTACCTCTATTTTTCAATCTTTCATATAAGATATTTCGTGGAAGAGTTATCTCTATCGTTATGACATTATCAAAATAATTTTCAAAATCTTTTATAGCTCCTCGTGAGATTGAAATAAGATTTAATCCATTTTTGATTTGATTTTTAGCTATAGCATATTTATTTGTATGAGCTTCCCAAGTTGAGACAAAAAAATCATCTTCTTTTAATCTATCAAATGCTTCATTATCAATATAATAGTTATGCTCATTTTCATCAGGTTCTCTTGTAATATATCTTTTGATAAAATTTATCTCTATTTTATCTTTTATAGCTATTAACAGAGTATCTTTCCCTACACCACTTGCACCAACTATTAATACTATTTGTTTCATTTTTTATACTTTTCTATAAAGCTATTAATATCTTTAAAATCATCGATAGCTAATTTGATTTGTTCATAATCCCAATTCCACCATGCTATTTGTTGTAAAGATTGAATGATTTGCTGATCAAATCTATATTTTATAACTCTAGCAGGATTTCCAACAGCTATTGCAAAAGGTGGGATATTTTTTGTTACAACTGCACTACTACCAATTACAGCACCATCACCAATGGTTACATTACCCATGACTACAACATTGTGTCCAATCCAAACATCATTTCCTATTTCAACTTTTTTTTCTCTTCGCCAATCAAAAAAATCCTCGTCATCAATTCCAAATCCAAACATCTCTTTTCTATATTGCATATGGTGTTGAGATGCCCAAGAGATTGGATGTTGACTAGGATTTAATCGCACATAGGAAGCTATATTTACAAATTTTTTAATTACACTATTTATAATTTGGCAGTTTTCACTTGTATAGCTATAGTCGTCAATAACACTTTCTTGAATATTATTATATACACCAATTTCCACATATTCTCCAAAAGAACAATCTTTAATAATTGAAGAAGGGTTAATATATGGTTCTTTAGTTAACGATATTTTAGGTTTAAGGTTTAACGAATCTATTTTATACATCTAAATTTTAAAACCTCTTATTCCATTATATACCACTTCGCCATCTTTAAATGTAAGTACTACTTTTGGAAAATGTGATTCATCAATGATAACAATATCTGCTAATTTTTCCTCTTTTATCTCTCCTCTATCATCTAAATTCGCAAGTCTTGCAGGAGTTGAGCTTATCATTGCAAATCCTTCCTCAAGAGCTAAATTAATATCCTCTTTCAGCCTATAAGGACTTAAAAGAAGTGAAGCTGGATGATAATCACTACATAAATAATCACACACTCCCTCTTGTACAAGTTCACGTGCAGCTATATTTCCACTTTGGCTCCCACCTCTTACAACATTTGGAGCTCCCATACCTGTGCTTATTCCCATCTGTTTTGCTTTTTGTGCTACTTCTATACTTAGTGGAAATTCTGAAAATGTAACACCCAAAGCTTTTAAGGTATTGAGTTTATTTTCACAATCATCATCATGACTTAAAACAGGTATATGGTAAGATAATCCAAATTTTACTAAATCTTCTACAATACCAACTTTATCTTTTGAAAGTTTTTTTTCTAAATATTTTTCAACATCTTCATCTTCTATTGTATAAGCACTAAGATGATATTTCTTCCAAGATTCAAGTGTTTTAAATTGTCCTTGACCAGGAGAATGATCCATTATAGATAGCATATCTACTTTGTTAGTTTCAATAAGTTTCTTTATTGTTTCAAGAGAACTTTCACTTGTAATTTCAAATCGTGCATGAACAAGATTATCAACTCCAAGATGGGCTTTATTTGCTTCATAAATTTCTTCTATTAATTCACGAGATTGTTCTGTACCTCTCCCTTTACTTAACTCTTCATCATTAAATCCAATAGCATGGTACATAGTAGTAATACCTGCCATTGAAAGTTTTTTGTCTAATTCTATTACTGCCATTTTTGTGGGAAATTTTGCCCCAGGTCTTGGCTCTAGCTCTTTTTCTATAGCATCTCCATGCAAATCAACAAATCCAGGTACTACTCTTCTATTACCTAAATCTATGGCAATATCTACTGAGTTATAAGGTTCTACTGATGAAATTCTATCTTTTTGTATTACTATATCCGCACCCTTAAATTCTCCATCAATTAAAACATTAGTACTTCTAATAATTGTTTGCATATCTTTTTTCCTTCATATCATAAATCTTATCACTAATTCTTTTCATACAATCCATATCGTGAAAAATACCAACCATAGTCACACCTTGTTTTTTTATCTCTAAAAGTTTATCTATCACTTTATTTGTATTTGTCATATCAAGTGATGCAGTAGGTTCATCAAGTAATAAAACAGATTTTGGTGAAATAATACCTTTTGCTATATTTACTCTTTGTTGCTCACCTCCACTAAATGTAAGTGGTGAGATATCAAAAAGTTCCTCTTTAATATTTAAAAAACTCAACATCTCTTTTGCTTTTAATTTTGCTTTTATTTCACTTTCCCCTTTTTCAATCAAAGGTTGTGCTACTATATCAACAGCACTAATGCGAGGTAATACTTGTAAAAACTGGGATACATACCCTAAATGCTCTTTTCGTAAATTTAATATCTCACTCTCTGTTGCAGTTGCTATATTCATTGATGAACCATCATCATAGTTAAAAAGTATTTCACCACTTGTAGTTGTATATGTTCTATATAGTGCTTTTAACACAGATGATTTACCCAATCCACTTGGACCATATAAAGATAAAAATTCACCCTTTTTAAGATCAAAATTTATATCGTGATATCCATTTATTTTAAGACCACCTCTTGTATGTACTGTAAACTCTTTATGTAAATTCTTTACTATTATTTTTTTCATTCCAAAACCTTTACAATATACTTGATACTAGAAGTTGTGTATAAGGATGTTGCGGATCTTCAAGTATCTGATCTGTTAATCCTTTTTCAACTATTTGACCATTTTTCATAACAACTGTAATATCTGTGAGATGTTTTATAACACCTAAATCATGAGATACAATTACCATTGAAAATCCTATCTCTTTTTGCAACACTTTTATGAGATCTAATATCTTTGCTTGAACAGATAAATCAAGTCCAGTAGTTGGTTCATCTAAAAGTAAAAGCTTTGGATTACTAGAAAGTGCTTTTGAGATTTGAATTCTTTGTTGCTGTCCTCCACTAAATCTATCTGGATAGTCATCAATTCTACTTACAGGAATCTCTGTTTTATCTAAAAAATATTGAGCAGTGGTGCGAATACTGTCATACTTTTTATCTCCACTCATAATAACCTTTTCAGCAATATTTCCCCCAGCACTAAATCTATAGTTGAGTCCAAGTCGTGGATTTTGATATATCATTGACATCAATACATTTCTTAAATAGTTCATATCATTAAGATTTGCTTCAATGATGTTTTTTTTATTTCCCTCTTTATCAGTAAAGTTTTCTACAAAAACTTTTCCTGCACTTGCTTTTTGATCTTGATAAATCAGCTGTAAAAGTGTAGATTTCCCGCTACCACTTTCACCTACTATTCCTAAAACTTCACCTTTTTCTAACTCTAAATTTACATTATTTACTCCAACAACAGCGTTACACTTGGGGCAAATTGATGAATTTACTTTAACACCTGTAAGTTCTAAACATTTTGGGCAAGAAGTTCCAAATATTTTTGATAAATTTTCTATTTGTAGTACCATTATTTACCCTTTGCCTCTAATGTTTTATCACAATATGAAGTATCACTACAAAAGTAGTTGATATCACCATTATTATCATAAACTTGATCTAAATATACTCCACTATTGCCACATCTTTTACAATACTTATCTTCAAAATTCTCAACCTTAAACTCTCTATCTTCAAATTTTAAAGGTTTCACATCACTATATGGTGGAATTGCATAAATCTTTTTTTCTCTTCCTGCACCAAATAGTTGCAATGCTTTTGAATTTCCTAATTTTGTTGTATCATATTTTGGTATTGGACTTGGATCCATTGCATATCTATTTTCTACAATTACTGGATATCTATTAGAAATACGACTATCTCCAAAAAGTGATGTATCTTCATAAAGTAAAACCCAAAGTTTTGAATAATCTGCATTTGCATGCATAACTCTTGCTTTATAAGTATCAGCTTCTACAGTTTCTAAAATATCAGGCATAGGTACTTGAAATACAAGTATTTGTCCTTCACTTAAAGGCTCTTCTGGAATTCTATGACGTGTTTGGATAAGGTCTGCTTTTAATGTATCTGTAGTAGTAACATTATTTGTAACAGAGGTAATAAAATTTCTAATATTTACAGCATTTACACTTCCATCACATCCTTGGTCAATCACTTTTAAAGTATCGTCTTCTTTGATAAGCGATAATGTAAGTTGTATTCCACCAGTTCCCCAACCTCTTGCAATTGGCATCTCTCTAGAAGCAAAAGATACAATATATCCTGGGATTGCTACAGCTTTTAATGTAGCCCGTCGAATCTCTTTTTTTGCATCTTCATCTAAAAAGGCATATCTCATTTTTTATCCTTTGTAAAATCTGCAGCATTTGAAAATACTTGTAAATCTGCTTGAAATGTCACATAATGTGGAAGTTTGAAATGGTTTGTAAATCCCATAGAATCTACTCCATCAATATGATGAATTATCATCTCTACATCACTTGCAAACTCTTTTTCACCAACACTATGTTTTGTATTATAAATAGATAAATCCAATATACTCATACTAATTGCTTTTGTTTCATTAAAGCCAAAACAAAATCCAAAGCCAGTAGTAAGTTGTACTTCCCCAGTTTCTTGTTTTTCGAACATTCCCGCACTCTCACAAGATGTCACTTCCAATTCACCAATTTTGACCTCATTTTTTGTAAAAGGGTGTGTGAATTTTAGTTCACAAGTTCCTGTTCGTAAATCTCCAATAGTAGGATGAACATCACCATAACCACGAATAGAAGTATATGCAAATCCTAACATTGAACCAGCTTCTCCTCTACTCATAGTTTGCATAACGGCACTTCTAGGGTAGGGTGGTTCTGGAAATACTCTTGTAATATCAGATATTTCATCATCAGCTTTTAGTTTTTTGACCTCATTTTTCGCTCTTAATGGTTCTAAAGCACTTTTAATAATATTATTCTCACTACTATAATGTTCCCATTTTTTTGTCTGATGGATATTGTTTAATATTAGTTTTACCTCATAATCATTAGAAGCCCCCAATATTTGTCCACCTTGAATATCTTTAAATGCTGATGAGATTCTTCTATGAATATGCATCTCATTTACATCAATTGTTTTAGCTATTCCTATTCTTTGGCATGAGCTTCTATGCGCTCTTAAAAAGAATGCAGCATTCAGTAAATCACCAGCACTTTTTTTTATAGCAACAGAAGCTAGTTTTTTACTATAAAGTGAGCCTTCACTCATAACTTTATCGACAGCAAATCTAAGTCCAGTTGTTATATCTTCTGTATCAATTTTATTTGAGTTTTGTAAAATCTCTTCATAAAAATTCAAAGAGTTCTCAATGGCTTTTTCACCACCTTTTATTGCTACATAACCCATTAGTTTATCTCCAATTTTGTTGTTCTACTTAAAGCTTTTATTTGACCATTTGTTGTATTTAAGAAATATATCTCGTTACCTAGTGGATAAGCAATATTGTTGTTATTAAATTCTTCTACAAATTCTTTATTCACAGGATAATTTTCAATTCTTTGTTTGTCAATACCAGGACCTTTTAAAGTGATATGTAATCCATCAAATGAATTACACAAATATATAACAGTACAAGAATAATCAGGATTCAGAAATGTTCCTTTTTTTACTTTTGATAGAACATCTTTTAAACTATCACAAAACAGATAATCTGCCTCATCCACAGAAGTTACTTTTGTATTTGTTATAGCATCAATAATGGAAAAATCCTCAATTGTATTATTTGCATAACTTACCTCTGAATATAAAAGGACACTTGCAATTGCTAATGTATAAGAGTCAAAAAGTTTATTCACAGATGCAATTGTTCCTGGCATAGAAAGAATATCTAGCAAATATCTAAAGTTTTCTCTATTGTTTTTTTCTATATCTACACTATTCACTTCTCTATCCTTCCATTAAATCGAAGTTAACTCTTGTTGAGTTTACTTTTTTATTGAGTGTATTTTTTATTTCGAATAACTTATTTTTTGTTTCTAAACATATAGTAGTAATCTCATTGTTAAATTCACTATTTTCAAATACTGCATCAATGCTAGCAATATAAAGTGATAATTGTTCATTATCATCTTGAACCATTGACCAGCCTTTATGCTTATCTATCTCAACAATACAACTAGTAACTAAAACCTCTCCTGCATAAAATTCACTACAACTTATAGGGTCTTTTATAGGTACTAAAAGTGTTTGACTTGATGGGTTATTTAAAATTGTAATTCCAAATTTTTTATCAATTTTGTTATAGAGATTTTTTAAAATCTCCATTGATGTGTGTTGTAAAATATAATTTAAATCTTCTCTTTGAATCTTCATATTAAATAAACCTTTTTCTAATAACGGCACTGATTTTATCAAGTCCCCATACCGTAATAATAATAAATATTAATATGGTACAAACATGTCCATTTTCAAATCCTCTTAACTTATCAAAAAGATAAAAACCAATTCCTCCAGCACCAACAAATCCTAAAATTGAAGCACTTCTTACATCACTTTCAAATCTATATAAAACCATAGATACAAAATGGGGCATTGTTTGAGGTACAACTGCGTATGCTAATATCTTTATAAAACCAGCACCACTATTTGTTAAAGCTTCTACTGGACCTGGATCAATTGCTTCATTACCTTCACTAAGTAGTTTACTTAGTACCCCTGCTGTGTGGATACCAAGTGCTAAAATACCTGCCATGGGTCCCAGTCCAACTGCACTTACAAATATCAAAGCCCATACAAGTTCATTTACGGATCTAAAGATATTGGCTATAAATGTTCCAAAACCATAAAGTATTTTTCTAATTGATTCATGAAAAACTGTTTTCCCTGGTACTAAAATTAACAATATATTTCTAGAAGTAATATATGATAAAGGAATAGCAATAATCACAGAAAGAACCAATGCAATAATTGCCATTTGTACTGTTTCTAACATAGCCCAAAAATATACTGTTAAATCATCTTTATAAAAAATTGGGGGAAAGTATGAACTTCCTTCAATCTCCGGATTTCCTTGTATATATGAGACCATATAGCCCCAGCCTTCAATAAGTCCAGTAAAACTCATCTCTGTATCAATCCAACTTTGTGTTACTATATACATAAATATAAGTAGTAATACTAAATTAAATATTTTAAATGGATTTGATTCTTTTTTTAACTCTTCAACTGACATCTTTTCTCCTATGATTTATGAGTTTATTAAATTTAAAAAGGGCAATACAGTGGTATAGTTCTTTTTAAACTTAACATTTTATAGAGCAGTTGATTGTATTATCAATCAACTACTTTATGAATTTAAATATGATTTATTGTTTCTTTTTCATAGCTTTTTTAAGCTTGATAAGTTCTCTTACTGGATTGTAAAAAGCATCATCACCAGGTACATAACCAGCAATTTTCATTTTAGATAAAAGTTCTTTATCTTTTAAAGAAAGAAAAGCACCTTTTACAGCCATTTTAAATGAAGTTGGTAAATCACTTCTTACTGTCATTGGTGATCCTGGAATAATATCTGATTTCCAGATGATATTAAAATCACCATCATTCCAGTTTCTTCCTAAACCTCTATTGTAATCAAGATTATTTGTAGAAGCAGCATCCACTTTTCCAGCTTTTACAGAAAGAATTGAAGCTTCATGACCACCTGAATATAATACTTTAGAAAAATATTCTTGTGGATTTATACCTTTTTTAGAGAACATAACAGTTGGAACTAATGTACCACTTGTAGAGTGAGAAGATGTAAATGCCCACTTTTTACCTTTTAAATCTTCTAAAGTTTTAAGTCCACTTCCTTTTTTTGTAATAATCATTCCATAGTATCCAGGAAGTCCAGACTCAGCATCAACTTCAGTTGCAACCGCTTCAGCACCAGCTCTTTTAGCAGCTTCTACATAAGATTTTGGTCCAAAGTAAGCAATATCTACATGCTTGTGTTGCATAGCTGTAATAACACCTGCATAATCACCAGCAGATTGCATTTTAACTTTTACACCTAATGTTTCTTCTAGGTATTTTGCTAAACCACCAAATGTATCTTTGATACTTGTAGCCCCTGCAACTGGAATTACACCAAATGTAACTTCTTTAGGCCATTCACTTTGATTTGCATTCAATGTTTGAGTAGTTATTGTTAAAGCTAGTGTAGCAAGTCCTATTTTTTTTAAAAAATCTCTTCTCATAGTTTTATCCCTTTTAAATTTAAAGTTTGATACACTACATTTGTTTATTTTGTAGTGTAATTGTTCAATTATTTTGCAATAATTCACCAAAATAGCTAGCGTTAGCTCTTGCTTCATGATTCGCCAAAATATTCAAGCAAGAGCTACAATCACATATTAATCCTCACTCTCTTTATTTATTGATTCTCCTTCATAAATTTTCTCTATTATCTCTTCAGATAATTCATTTGGTTTTCCATCAAAAATAACTTTTCCATTGTTAATTCCAATAATTCTACTACAATATTTTCCTGCAACTTCTAAGTGATGTAGATTCGCAATAATTGTTACTTTTAACTCTTTATTTACTTTTTCAAGTATTTGCATAACTTTTTTTGCACTTTTTTGATCAAGTGCAGATATTGGCTCATCAGCTAATATAATTTTAGGCTCACTTGCTAAAGCACGTGCTATTGCAACTCTTTGTCTTTGCCCACCACTTAATTCATCACATCTTTTTAAAGAGTGTTTTTGAATATCAACTATCTCCATAAGTTCTTGTACTTTTTTTAGCTCTTTTTCTCTATAGTATTTTATAACTGCTCGTGCCATTGGAATATCTTTTAACATACCACTTATGACATTATCTAGAACAGTTAACCTATCTACTAAATTGTATCCTTGAAAAATAATTCCTATTTGTTCTCTTAAAGATATTAAGTCTTTTTTCTTTATATTGTCCATATCATAATTTAATACCTCAAAGTGTCCATCAAATACTTTTATACCGCCAACTACAGACATAAGTAAAGTTGATTTCCCAGCTCCACTTGGTCCAATAATTCCTATAAATTCACCCTCTTTGATTTTGAGATTGAGTTTATTTAATATTTTCTCTTTTTTATACCCTAAGGTTAAGTTTTTCATTCTAATCATTGTTATTATCCTTGTAATTAACTAATATCTTTGCCATATCACTTCTAAAATAAGAATAACAATAATCTATAGTATTATTTGTTTTTTTATCTGTTGTTTTAGTTGATATTTTAATAAGTGGTAGATTGTTTTGTATAGAAAAAATCTCTTTAGATTTTTCACTAGGTGTTATAATATCTATTTCAGAACCCTCTCTTATTGGATCCAAATTATATTTATTAATGTAAAGTTCTGAAATTGATTTTGTTTTTGAGATAACTTTATCTATCCCTTTTAGAAGTGATAAATTTATATAATATTTAGCAAACAAAAAAGAGATATTATCTACATATCTAATATTTTTAAGATATAAAATATCATCATTTTCTTTTATATTAAGTTTTTGAGCTATTATTTTATCAGCTTTAATTATTTTAATCTCTAAGAATTTCATCGTAGGTGTTTTATTTGCTTTTAAAATCTCTTTTGTAAAAGTTGTATGAGGAGAGATTGTATATTCTATTTTACTTGGTGTTACAAAGTTTCCACTCCCTTTTTTTGAATAGATTAAACCTTCTGTTTTAAGTTTAGTTATCCCTTGTCTTACAGTTGCTCTTGAAATACTAAATTTTTGAGATAATACATTCTCTGATGGTATTTTTTCATTTTCTTTAAGTTCATTTTTTATCATTGCAACAATGTGGTTGTAAATTAACTCATAGTCAAATATTTTTGTCATATTTTTTCTTCTTATATATTTTTGATGTGAAAGTATAGGAAGATATAGTTACGAAATGATTACAAGTTGTCTATACAAGTTGTAATTAATATAGAAAACGAAAAGTTAAAATGTGAAATATAAATAGTTTGAAAAAATAGATGTAAAATTAACTAAAATAAAAATAGTTTTATTTTTCTCTATCTTTTTTATGTTTAGAAAAACCGGCTCCCTCTTTGGTTTTGGCTGTTAACTGCAAATCTTCAATTAAACTTCGATAATCAACATTAGCTTTATTCATAGAGGCAAAACAGGTTACTATTACGGCAATGGCATTCGGTACATCACCTTTTTTTTTGTAAGATTGTAAGTTTTTTTCACTCACTTTGATAAGTTTACTAAATTTTGGGAGGCTAATATCAGCATCTAGAAGATGTTTTTTAAAATCTATAAAAGTCATAAGTTTCCATTAAATTAAATTATTTGGCAAATTATACCATATTTTATTACTATTAGCAATAAAAATATTTGTAAAATGATATATTATGATTTAAGCTTATTTTTATATTAATAATGTAACAATGTCTATAATTTATTACTATTAGTAATAAAATTAAACAACTAGGAGACCTTCATGGCAAAAGAATTAAAGAAAAAAGCAGTAGCAAAAGTAGCAAAAAAAGCAGTAGCAAAAGCTGGTGTTAAAAAGAAAAATACTAAAAAAGTATTAAAAGTAGTTACTAAAGCAGTAGCAAAAAAATCACCAAAAAAAGTAAAAGTGGCTAAGAAAATAGCAAAAAAAGCAGTTAAAAAAGCTGCATAATTATATAGTATAGGCTTTGTCTATACTATATTTTTTACAATTGTAACTATTGTGTTACCTTTTAACGATAACATTTCATATGTTATTATTCAAAAAGTTAATTATTTTTATTTTATTGTTCCATGTTACTATCACAGCAAATGACTCTTTTGATATTCACAATGAAATTATAAATAATCCAACAGCATATATTCCATCACAATGTTATACTGTAACAAAAGATACAGAAGAGAATTTACATAATCCATGTTATAGTTGTCATAAAAAATCAGAAGAACCAAACTATGTAAATGATTTTGATTTACAAGAAAATTATTCTTTCCCTTTAATAGCAAGAGAGAATCCCTATAAAAATTTATTTAAAGATAGAAAAAAGCAAATAGCTACAATTAGTGATGAAAGTATCTTAGATTATATTAGACAAAGTAATTATTTTGATAAAAATAGTGAGATTATTTTAAAGAAAAAACTACAAAATATTCCAAAAAACTGGGATTATGATGATAATAATAAATGGAATGGTTATATTCCAGATTGTTATTTTAATTTTGATAATGAGGGGTTTGATAAAGATTTAAAAAATAATTATACTGGTTGGAGAGCTTTTGCATATTATCCTTTTTTAGGAACTTTTTGGCCTACAAATGGTAGTACTGATGATGTTTTAATACGTCTGGATAGAGTATTTATGGAAGATGAAAAAGGTAAGTTTGATTTAGAAATATATAAAATTAATCTGGCAGTTATCGAGTCTTTAATAAAAAGAAAAGATGTTTATATAGATGATGTTGATGAAAATATATATGGAATTGATTTAAATAAAAATGGTATTTTAGATAAAACAAATAAAGTTAAATATAAATGGGAACCTTTAAGAGGGTTCAATATGTTTTATGTAGGGATGGCAAAAATATATCAAGAGGAACAAAAAATATTTACAAGAGCAGGGCTTTATCCAAAAAATACAGAGTTTTTACATACAGTACGATACTTAGATATAAAAAACAATAGTATATCGTTATCTAATAGGTTAAAAGAGTTACGGTATGCAAAAAAGGTTTATTCACCTAGTTACATGGATTTATCATCTACAACTATACAAGCAAATATAGAAAAAGAAGATGATGGAGATATTCATGAAGTGTTTAAAATAAACCCTGAAATTGGTATTAGCAATGGAAAAGGGTGGCGATATTTGGGTTTTCTTGAAGATAAAAATGGAGATTTACGACCATCTACAAAAGAGGAGCTTATATACTGTATAGGTTGCCATAACAATTTAGGAGCTACAACTGATACAACATTTGTTTTTCAAAGAAAACTTGATAGTAAAGAGTTCCAAAAAGGGTGGTATCATTGGAAACAAAAAAGTCTGAAAGGATTATCTGAACCTAAAAGAGCTGATGGTAAATATGAATATAGTTATTATTTAGAAAACAATCATGCAGGGGATGAATTTAGAGAAAATCAAGAGATTATCAAGAAATTTTTTAATTCAGTTGGAGTATTAAAAAAAGATGAGGTAGAAAAACTTCATAAAGATATTACTCATCTTCTTATGCCATCTATAAAAAGAGCAATGCAACTAAATAAGACTTATAAGCTGATAGTGGAGGAACAAAGTTTTATTTATGGACGAGATACCACAATGAAACCTTCAAAAAATATACATAAAAATCTTCAAGAAAATCAAACTACACATTTAAAAGCTATAGAGTAAATGTTGTAACCCAAGTGTAATCTAAATACTTTAAAATTTCTCAAAATATTTAAAAAGGGAAGAAAATGTATAGAAATATAATGATAAAAAGTTTATCTACGGCGTTAATTGGTCTTGCACTTGTTGGATGTACGAATGAAGTGTCAAAACAAAATATAGGTAACAAACATAACAATATAAAATTTGAAAATGTGGCAGCACCAGTGAGTGTTGAGGAGAAAAAATCTATCCTAACATCATCAAAAGTTACTATAAATGGAAAATCTTATGATATAGGTTTTCATACAATTGCTAGAACTGGGCAGGAGTTACCAAGCTTAGATGGAAAAACTACCGAAATCTTTGGTATGGTAAAAGATGAGATGGGAAATCCTCTTAAACATAAAGATGGAACACCATTTGTTTGTAGAACAAGTAAAGATGGTTCAGGACCTGATCATACAACCTTACATGAAAAAGATGGAAATCTTTTTGCTATTACACAATTTGAGTGTGCACCAGGGGCTATGTATATATCAAAATTAGAAAAAACATCTCAAGGTGGACTTAAAGCAGTTGCAACTAGTCACATATCACAAGCTTCACATCATGGTGGTTGGGTACATTGTGCTGGTATGAAAACACCTTGGGGAAGTCATCTTGGAAGTGAAGAGTACGAATCAAATGCAAAAAAATTAACAGCAGATAATCAAATAGAAGATGAAGATGGATATTACAACAATACATCACTATTTTTTAAAGATGGGCAACTAAATAACAGTCCATATTACTACGGATGGACTCCTGAGGTTACTATTACGAATTCAAAAGGGGATACATCATACACAAAACATTATACTTTAGGTAGATTTGCTCATGAATTAGCTTATGTTATGCCCGATGAGAAAACAGTATATTTAACTGATGATGGAACTAATGGTGCTTTATTTATGTTTGTAGCTGATAAAAAAGCTGATCTATCAAGCGGGGTTTTATATGCTGCAAAATTAAACCAAAAAGATGCTTCAAATGGTGGAAATTTTGATATCTCTTGGATAAATTTAGGTCATGCAGATGATGCATCATTAAGAAGATTTATAGATAAAAAACCAAAGTTTTTTGAGATGTTTGATGAAGTAAAACCAGAAAATGGTAAATGTGAATCTGGATATTCATCTATTAATACAAGCTGGAAACATGAGTGTTTAAAAGTAAAACCATTTATGGATATGTATGCTTCAAGACTTGAAAGTAGAAGATATGCGGCAATAAAAGGTGCTACAACTGAATTTAGAAAAAAAGAGGGTATTACTTTAGATAAAGCTAGAAATACACTTTACATAGCGATTAGTAGAATTCAATATGGTATGGAAGACTTTATGAAAAAAGGGAAACCAGAATCAAAATATGATATTGGTGGAAACAATGATATTAAACTTAAAAGAAATGATTGTGGTGGTGTATACAGTTTAGCTTTAAGTGATGGACAAAAAGATACTTCAGGAAAAGTAATAGATAGTAACTATGTAACAGTTGATTTTAAAGGTGAAGTGCTAGGAAAAATGCATAAATATCCAAAAGGTAATAAGTTTGAGGGGAATAAATGTGCAGTTGATGGACTTGCTGAACCAGATAATTTAACTTTTATAGATAACTCTGATATTTTAATTATTGGTGAAGATACAGGTGCTCACCAGATAGATTATATTTGGGCATATGATGTTGTAAAAAAAGATTTAACAAGAATACTTACTACACCTTATGGTTCTGAAACTACTTCGCCATTTTGGTATTCTAATATTGGTGGAAATGGTTATTTAACTACAGTTATTCAACACCCATTTGGTGAGAGTGATCAAGAGAAAGCTGGTAGTGAAGCCGATAAAGAATCTTGGGTTGGTGTTGTTGGACCTTTCCCTGTTTTAAAATAATTCTCTTTTCAACTTATAGTACATAGGTTTATAAGACCTATGTACTTTTCTAAAAATTATTCAATTTATTATCTTTATAATACTAGATTTCAAATTTAAATGTTACAATCAAAAATATTCTTACTAAAGGTAAACGGAGTATGTTAGATACCAGACGACATCTTACACAATTTTTTGATAAGGTATACAGTATGTCTTTAAGAGTTGTTTTTGCAAGTTTTACAATCTTGGTCATCTTCCTTTGATTTTTTTATTTTTGGCTAGATTCATTATGGTAGTAGTTGCATCAAAAACAAAATTTGATGATAGATAAAATTTTTGGATTTTAGAATGTAATCATTATGTTATTATCAATGATTATAATGAACAATTATAAAAACAAGGAAGAATAGATGCAAATAAAACAATATGAGTTCAGTAAAGATTATAGTAAGGCAGTAGCCTATTTTTCGATGGAATTTGCTATCCATCAAGCTTTGAAAATATATTCAGGGGGATTAGGGTTTTTAGCTGGATCTCATATGCGTAGTGTTTATGATTTAAAACAAAATGTTGTAGGTATTGGGATACTTTGGAGTTATGGATATTATGATCAAGCAAGAGATGAAGATAGAAACCTAAAAATAGAATTTAGAAGAAAATATTATCACTTTTTAGAAGATTTGAATATTAGTGTGATAGTTGATATTAATGGGAAAAAAGTAGTTGTAAAAGCACTTATGGTTCCTGCTGAACTTTTTGGTAGTGCTCCTTTGATTTTATTGACAACAGATGTTCCTGAAAATGATTATCTTTCAAGAACAATCACTCATAAACTGTATGATATGCATGAAGAAACGCGGATTGCACAAGAGATAGTATTAGGTATTGGTGGGGTTAAAGTACTTGAGGCTTTAAATCATAAAGTTGAGATATATCATATGAATGAAGGACATGCACTTCCTATGGTATTTGAATTGTACAATAAGGTAAAAGATTTAGATCAATTAAAAGAGATGGTGCGATTTACTACTCATACACCAGAAGCTGCAGGAAATGAGATACACAATATTAATCTTTTAAATAAGATGGGATTTTTTAATTCTACCCCACTAGAACAGGCGCGAGACATAACACAAACTTATGATGATAATTTTAGTTTAACTGTAGGCGCATTAAGAGTTTCAAAAATTGCAAATGGTGTATCTAAAATGCATGCAGAAGTGGCAACTGATATGTGGAGTAGTTATGAGGGAATATGTGAAATTATCCCTATAACAAATTCACAAAATAAAAGATTTTGGGCAGATAAACCAATGCTTAGAGCTTTGGATGAACATGAAGACTATGAACTTCTTGCTAGAAAAAAACATCTAAAAAGAATTTTGTTTAATGAAGTTGCAAATCAAACAGGAAAAATGTTTGACCCAGATGTTCTTACAATAGTTTGGGCTAGAAGATTTGCAGAATATAAAAGACCAGGATTATTAAAATATGATTTTGAAAAATTTGAAGAACTTGTAACTCGTTCAAAAGAACCAATTCAGATAATATGGGCAGGAAAACCATATCCACATGATACAAATGCTATTAATATTTTCAACGAATTAACATATATTGCAAAAAGTCATAAAAGTGTTGCAGTTCTAATTGGATATGAATTAGAGTTATCAAGACTTCTTAAAAAAGGTGCTGATATTTGGCTTAATACTCCAAGAATTACAAGAGAAGCTAGTGGTACAAGTGGTATGAGTGCTGCTATGAATGGTGCTATTAATTTTTCTATAGCAGATGGTTGGCATCCTGAGTTTTGTAAAGAAGAGATAAATGCTTTTACAATTTCAGGGGCAGATGCTAGTTTAAGTATTGAAGAACAAGATAAAAACGACAATAAAAGTATGATGGATATACTTGAAAATAAAATTATCCCAACATATTATAGAGATGAGAAAAAATGGATAGAGTTGATGAAAAACTCTATGAGTGATGTATTATTTGAGTTTGATTCAGGGTCAATGGCTCATAAATATTATGAAAAAATGTATAAATTTTAGG
>Ga0209633_10002124_pt1 | contig 19517 bp, 15 predicted proteins | sample Cruoilmetagenom1_FD_187290 | JGI IMG/M metagenome (GOLD analysis project Ga0209633, IMG submission 187290) | Oil polluted marine microbial communities from Coal Oil Point, Santa Barbara, California, USA - Sample 1 (SPAdes) (version 2) | ecosystem: Environmental > Aquatic > Marine > Oil seeps ... | reverse complement strand
AAGAAAACAATATTGAAGTTTTTGACCGTTGGGGAAATAATGTTTATGTAAAGGATAATTATGACAATTTGTGGGGAGGAATTTCAGAAAACAATAAAACCTACAAAAAAGGTACGTTATTACCAGTAGGTACATATTATTTCATTCTTAAAATAAAAGATAAAATAACTCATAAAAACAAAGTTTATAAAGGTTGGGTATATATCAACTATTAAACTTATAACAACTAGAATTACTAAATTAAAATATACTATTTAAATCAACTTATTATTCGTTTTTTTTAATATCGATAAACATGAAAAATTTATTCTTAATTATCGCAATACTCATTTATCAATTTAGTTTTGCTCAACTAGATCCAAATGGTGTGCTCATTTTAAATTCTGGAACAACCGCTGAAATAAATGCTATTTCTCCTGATCCAGGTGCACTAATTTATAACACAGAGACTAAAAAAACTTATGTTTATGATGGTACTACATGGGAAATTGCTTCTGGATTAAATGAAAACTGGACAACGACTGGTAACGATCAATATTCTGCCTTAAGTGGAAATGTAGGTATTGGTACCACAACTCCAAATGAAAAATTAGAAGTTAACGGAAACTTAAGAGTAAATTCAAACTCTGCTACTTACTCCTCAGTTGGTGTTGGCCCAGAAGCAAATGATAGAATAATTTCTGACGGTACAAATAACGAATACTATGGAGGAGGAATTTGGTTTCGTGTACATGACAATTCTGCACCAAACCAATATAGAGATGCAATGATGTTATCAAAATCTGGAAACGTAGGTATAGGGGTATTAGAACCAACCTCTAAACTAGAAGTTGCTGGTCAGGTAAAAATTACTGGGGGTGCACCAGGTACAGGAAAAATTTTGACTTCTGATGCAAATGGATTAGCTACTTGGCAAGAACCAACAAGTACTACAGTTGATGGCATTTTGATTGAAGGGAAAAATCAATCTATGTTTGGTAATAGTCCTAATAATGGAAGCTGTGTTGTATCTAATGGTATAGCTACATTCTTTACAAGTACAGGTGATAATAACTACATGCATATTAAGTTACCGTATAGAATAGATACTCATAATGAAATGTATCATATCAAAGCTACAGGTTATCGATATGGAGCAGCAAAAGTAATTGATATTACTTGGGTAGGTTATTGTTATAAAAATGGAAGTGCATTACTTAGCACATCAAACACTAATAGCGGGGATTCAGAATTTAACATCACACAATATGTTGGAAGTGACAATCACATTTACTTACGCTTTCAAGGTACCACAGGCTCTAATTATTATCAATCATTTCGTATTGACTCTATGAATGTTGGGAATGGATCTACGCTTACTGAAGGAGATATTCAAATTATTAGTTCAGCATCCGCAAACTTATAATCTATGCTTGCAATTCATCTTTTAGCATTGTAAGGATTATAGTAAAATCAACCTCAGTCATAACAATAAAATAATAACCACTAGAATAACAAAAATCCAACAAACTCAAAATCAAACACATAAAGCGTATTTTTTAAAACTACAATTATTTTTTACTATATTAGCAACAGCATAAAACAAACTGAGGGCTGGAGTTCAGTCTTAAATTTAAAGAACTCTTCTTTCTAAACTGGTATACCAGTTATATTTTACCATAACGATCATGGTATAGTCTAAAAAAAAGCTAAACACAATGAAAATTCAATCCAAAAATTACCTAATACTATCTTTTTTTAATCTCATAAAAAAGGTTACTTACCACAAACACTATACAGATATAGTACAATTGACCAATCTTAAGTCAAGATAATTAAACCCATTGTGAGTTACTCATATCATTTTTCAACCTACAAAACTAAACCTCATGAAAAAAATACTTTTAATTACAAGTATATTGATATTTCAATATAGTAATGCTCAAATTGACCCAAACAGCCTTTTAGTATTACATAGCGGAACAACAGCTGAAATGAATGCTACATCTCCTGATCCAGGTGCACTAATTTATAATACAGATACTAAAAAAACTTATGTTTATGATGGAACTACATGGATAATTGCATCAGGATCAAATGAAAACTGGACTAAAGTTGGCAATAATCAATATTCTGCTGTTTCTGATAATGTGGGTATAGGTACAAGCAACCCAAATTATAAACTTTCTGTTGCAACAGCTACAAATGGAGCTGTATGGCAACAATTTTCAAATACAGATACTGGTGCAACTTCAACTGATGGGTTCTATTTGGGGATTGGATCAACAGAAGATGCTTATGTGTGGAATGCAGAAAATACAGCTTTAAGATTCTACACAAATAATAATGAAAAGATGAGGATTAGCAATACTGGTAATGTGGGTATTGGTACTTCTTCACCCGCTTATCGTTTAGATGTTAGAGAAGAATCAACAGCAGCAGGCATTAGTACACAAGAAGCTATTAGTGTTTCAAGTACAGTTGCAGCAAATGCTGCAAGTAATTTTGGTGTTTATGTCAATACAACACCTACAGCTACTGGTACCGTAACAAATAATTATAGTGTTTTTGGAGATGTAAGTTTGCCATCTGGTGGTACAGTAACTAATGCCTATGGCACTTTTGGACGTTCATTAATTTCTGGGACAGTTAGTAGCACAGCCTATGGTGTTTTTGGATCAGGTGATATTCTAAGCGGTGGTTCAGCCATTACTGTTGAAGGTGGCCGTTTTGCTGCAAGAGTGCGTTCTGGTGGAACAGCGAACAATGCTTTTGGAGTTTATACTTCGTCACAGCTTGAAGGTATTCTTAGTTCAACAAATTATGGTGCTTACACTACTGCACAGCCATTATCAGGAGGTACAGTTCAAGGAAATAATATTAGTAGTTATAACAACGCGTCTATTCCTTCCGGATCAACTGTAAATTCAAGTAATTTTGGAACATTAAGTAATGCGGATGTTTTTGGTAACGTTGCAACTTCAAATTTTGCTTCATACAATTTAGCACGTTTAAGAGATGGTGCAACGTTAGGGGGATCAAATTATGGCGTTTATTCTAATACGGGTCATATCAATGGTACGGTTACGGGATCTAATTTTGGGGTGTACTCTTATTCTCCTGGTGATGCTAACTCTTCTGTTGGTGCCAACTATGCTGGTTACTTTAATGCAGATAATAGAGGTAATGTAGTAGGTAATAACTTTGGAATTTATGCTTTATCTCGCACCAGAGATGGGGGTAGCATTGGAGGTAGTAATTACGTTGGTTATTTTCATGGAATTGCAACTAATTCTGGAGGTGGAGGTTATGGTACCATTGCAGGTAATAACTATGGTGTAAGAATTCTCATGAGTACCAACGGTGTGTCGGGTAGCACTTGGGGCATTTATCAAACGGGTGATAATGGTACTGAAAATTACTTTCAAAATACGGTAGGTATTGGTACAACAAGCGGTGCAGGTATTTTAAACGTAAGTGGTGTAGCAACTAAAACAGGGGGTGGAGTTTGGTCTGTATTTTCGGATGCCCGTGCTAAAGAAAATATTGCAAATTACAACAAAGGTTTAAACGAATTATTACAGTTACGGCCAGTGAGTTTTAACTATAAAAAATCATTTGATTTTGGTACTGAAACCCATGTAGGTTTTATAGCTCAAGAAGTGGAAAAAGTAGTACCAACAATGGTAACTGAGGCTAATATGCATGGAATTAAGGATTTTAAACAGGTAGATGCTAATGAAGTTACATTTATGTTAATCAATGCTGTTAAAGAACTTAAATCTGAAAACACAGCCTTGAAAAATGAGAATACATCAATAAAAAAACGATTGGAAGCTATAGAAAAAGCGTTGAATAAATTACAAAAAAACTAAGCCTCTAACGCTCCTTTAGGTGTGGTTGGGTTATAACCAAAATCAGCGTCGGGTAATTCTATACCTAATTTAGATATAATATATCCTATACTGGCAAAATGATGAATGGCATGACTATGTGCTTGAATCAAAGCTGATGCTAGTGTATAATTAGTAGTTACAACACCTAAACCTAAATCATCAGAAACTTTTACCATTTGATTTAAATCAACATTTTTTAGAGCTTTTAGCTCTTCTAATGTTTTTTCAAAATAAATCAATCCAAATGCTGTTTTCTGTTCTGCTAACTCATTTCTTTTTCTAGCAGCCAAATCGACTTCTTTTGAATCTAAGCCTTCAAAAATACAATCAAAAACATCTAAAATATGTCGCATATGCCCACCAATACTTGAATGGTATGGTTTTATTGAAGTATCACTGTACTGAGCATCAGTAATAGAGTTTATTAATTTCACACCTCTATTTAGGTTGTATGTAATAGCATCTATCATTGGAAATGTATTATAAATTTAAAGCTTAGTCGCAAAGATAATAATTAATTTACATTAAAATATGAATAGAACTAGATAACTATAAACACTCGTTAATAAAACTATTCATTCTTATGTTGTATAGATCTGTACTGCAGTAGCAATAGTTAATACTATAAAGAAAATGTTCTTTAAGATAAAGCTTTAATTAAAGAAACTATAGCTAAAACCACAAACAAACCAGCTAGCACATAATTAATATTCTTGGCAATGAATGAGGCTTTTTTTGTAATAATATTTGCAAAATTAGCATATATAGCAAACAATAAAAAAGCACCCAACACAGCACCCAACACATATAAATATCTAAATGGTTCTTCTAAAGAAAAATTATCATTACTTTGAAAACTTTCAGCAATTCCAAAGTAAAAAGGAACTGCTAGCATATTTAATGAAGACATGCCTAGCCCAATAATATATGTACTTCCTTTTTTATTTTTTCCTTCGGCTTTAAATTTTTTACGTGCTTGCATAAAAAAGAATACTGACAATCCTAATAACACAAAAAACGCAGCAATTCCTAATATTTTTTTATATTCAGCAAATTGATCTGCTGTAAAAATATATGCTAAATATGCACCAATAGACGCTTGAACAATCACCATTGAAGCCGCTCCTGCAGCAAATAATACCCCAGCTTTCCTTCCTTTATCTAAGCTTGTTTTAGCAGCTGTCATATTTAACATTGAAGGTGCTATTAAACCAATGAAAGCAAATCCAAACCCCACAATTAGTGGAAATATATAATTCATAATTTATTTATTGTTAGATTACCTTGCAAAAAAAGATGTTTTTATTCACTTTTAACGTAACAAATATTACCTAACTGTCTAGTATTATTACTTTCTGTGTACTTAAGTCATAGTAAGCACCTACAATTTGCAGTTCACCTTTTGCTACTAAAGTTCTTAAAATTTCACTTCTTACTTGTATTCTTTGTATTGTTTACTTCCCACTACTTTGCAAGTATACTCCATACTCACAATACTATCTTCATTTTCAAAATTTCCTGCAACTCTAGTTACAAACAAATCTCCTACCCCTTGATCAAATAAGATTTCTACAGGCACTCTAGAATCTATGCCTCTTAAAATAATTGCAAATGGAAATTACTTTTCTACAACCTCTTGAAGTTCTTGTATAGAGTCTCTTTTTGTATATTGATGGTTTCTAAATCTCACATTGTCATCAATCAATTTTTGTAAAGCTTCTTTTGGAGACATATATTCTAATGTAGATCTTGAATTCATTGTATACATTTACTTTAGATATTTCATAAAAAGATAAAACCATCTTATATGTAACTTTCTTTACAGTATTGCATTACAAAACTACTATTTTTGTGCTTATAAATTAAATCGTTTTAAAACAATGAAAAAAATTATTAATCCAAGTGTAACACTTACTCTTATATTATTCTTAGCAATCTCATGTAAAAATGCTGATGAAATTAGAACAAGAGCATTAGCTAGTGCATCTGTACCCATTAAAGAAATAGTAAAAGCCGTTACACCTCAAAATTTAGGAAAAATTCACAAATCAACTATATCTCAATTTAAACAAGCTATCGATAAAAAAGTAGGTGTATTGGTGGATGTAAGAACACCTGAAGAATTTGTAAAAGGTCATCTAGAAGGTGCTGTTAATATTAATTTCAAAAAACGGACATTTCCATCTTATATTTCTGCAATTGCCAAAGACAAACCTGTATTGATCTACTGTCGTTCAGGAAACAGGAGTGGTAAAGCTGCATTTATCATGCAAGCGTTAGGTTTTAATGAAGTCTATGATTTAAGTTCTGGCTATAAAGGTTGGAATGCAGAAAAATTAGCTGTATTGGCAAAAGATAACTACGCTAATAAAAAACTACAAGAACAATTAAAAGCTGAAGCTCCAAAAACTGAGGCAATAGTAGGTAAAGAACATCAAATTGGAGCAAATGCATTTGAAAAATTAGTTAAAGAAGGAAATGTAACTTTAGTTGATATACGGACAGTTAAAGAATTTGCTGAAGGGCATATAAAAGGTGCAATAAATGTGGATTGGAAAAATAGACATTTTACTGATAACGCTTTAAAAACTATAACAAATGAAAAACCTATAGCTATTTACTGTAGATCAGGAAATAGAGCAACAAGGGCGATGTATGCTATGGGTGCTTTGGGATTCACGGAAGTTTATAATTTAGAGGGTGGTATTAAGTCATGGAATAATGCTGAAAAATCATTGAAAACTTTAGATGTAGTGGGTGATTTACGCCATTTAGATGTTGCAAATTTCAATAATGCTATTCTAGGGCAAAAAGGAAAATTGATTGATATTAGAACACCAAGAGAATATAATGATTTTCATATTCCCGGTGCCATTATGATTGATTACTTGGATAGTAGTTTTAAAACTGAAGTTGCAAAACTTGATAAAAAAATACCTGTATTAATCTATTGTCGTACTGGAGCCAGAAGCGGTAGAGCTATGAAAAAATTGGAAAAAATGGGCTTTAGAGTTTATAATTTAAACAAAGGCATTAAAGCATGGAAAGCTAAAGGAATGCATATTGAAGGAAATAATATTCATGCTAAAGATAATGGTGAAGAAGGTTGTTAAATAACACCGTATATGTAATTATAAAAAGCTCTCCTATTAAAATATGAGAGCTTTTTTCATTGGCAGTTTAATTCTCTAAGGTTCTAAGATATAACAAATCTTAGGTTTATAGACTTACAAAACAATTGTAATACACCTCTAAACAAGACAAACATTAAGTGAAACCATAACTTTACTCATCGTATCACTACCACGCTTATAACCTGTGACACCGTGACTTTAAGTCACGGTGTCACTAAAACTAAACACACCTGTAACATTTAAAATGACCAAACTATTTTGCTCTATAGCTGAACCTGTCCGCCTTAGACATGCAGGTTCAGCTAACTTAAAAGTCTATCAATACTAGACTTCTAAAAACAGGCTTCAATAAAAAAAGTGGGTAGAAAACAAATTCTACCCACTTAACTAACTCATAATAATCAGGAATTTAAAAACCTAACTATTTTTTAGCATACGATGCTACTGGTACTGGCATTGGAGCATCTACTTCTCCAATTTTACCATCTTTTTGCTCTGCATCTATTACTCCTTGAATATTTTCTGTATTTAAATGAACTAACTGTACAGGTTTTAATCCAATATTTTTTGATCCTTTTTTAATGAGATATCTCACAAAAAAGATAAGAACTATCATCCAAATAAGCATAATTACTTTTTGTAATGTTGGATCATCAGTAATCAAAGAGTAAATTTCTCTTTTTGTAGATATTAATCCTGGAGAACCATCTTTATGTGTACCAAATAAAACTGTTGCATTTAAAAAATCTTTATGTGCTCCTGAAAATAAAGTATATGGTAAATATCCGATAGCGAAACCTACAAAACCAACTAAGGTATTGATATAACCCATACCGATTCTCATATACGATCTAATCTCACAACCAATTAAAGTTACCGCACCAAAACCTAAGAACAAACCTCCTACAAAATTTCCTGCTGTTAATCCTGCTTTCAACCCTGTCCCTAAAGCTGGAGAAACATTAAAGAATGCCCATGCTATCAACATAAACACAAGCATAATAACCCAAGTAGTTACTACACCAATGATTGGTGAATTACTACGCATTAATGTTCGTGTGATCTTTGGAACACCCATTTTTGCATATTTCTCATCTTTCTTGGTCATATCTCCTGAAGTCTCAAGAGCTACCAAAGCACATTCAGTACCATATCCACTTTTTGACAATGCAATACCTGCAATTGTACCAGATAATAAAGTAAGAATTACAAACAACATATTTCTATCTGCAACTGATTTACCAAATGCAACCAATTCGCCATTTTTTAAATGCTGCATACTTTCTACACCTGTAAATGCACCGTACAAAGCAGATCCTAAAAATAATACTGTAAATGATAAGGCTATCCAAAATACGGGATTCTTCTTCCAGTTATATCCTTCCTTTAAAGTTGCTTGTTCTCCTGCATCAGCATTCTCAACATAAGCTCTTGTTTCTTGATGTTTAAAATAATTGGCTAAGCCCATTTTTTCCATAAAAAGAAAACCCAAAGCACCTCCCATTGCCATAAAAATTACCGAACCAAAAGAACGAATACCCATAAATGGGATTCCACCCATTAAATGTGTTAATGTACAACCACCTGCAAGGCGAGTTCCATAACTAAAAAATGCACCCCCAACAAAAGAAACAATTAATGCTTTTTTAGAATAATACACCCATGTTTTACTTTCATTTTCCATTCTAGTAACTATCCAACCTCCTAATATCATACCTACAATTGGCCAGCCAATTCCTGGAGTAAAAACACCCCCCTCTGGTATAATGTTTCCTGCTGTATCTACACCATAATTACCATACAATTCTGAATACACGCCAAATATATTATTCACAAATACTTCCAGACTTCGAAACATCCTCCCTAAATCTGTAGTAACACTAATATGCATCAAGTTAGGTTCTTTACCTTCCCCTGATTTGTAAAACCAAATAGCCAACATATATATTATCTGTGCTACTGCAAATAACACACCAGCATATACATAAGACCATTGATTTTTAAATAAGCTCTTCAATGAAAATTTACTCATAATTGATTAATTTAGTTTGATTTAGTTTGATTTATAATATTAATTTACTGCCTAATCTCAAATTACAGTTGTTCTTTTATAGCAACAAAAAAATAACTAATGTTAAGTATTAGATAGTAGTTGACTTCAATAAAATTTTTGAAATTCTTAGATTAAAAATCTACTTGGAAACGGATTAAATGACCTATTAAATTATCATCTTCATATTCTACAGGTGCTAAATCTTCATGATTACCACTTGTAAAGTTATACATGATACGTGTATTCTTATTTAAGTGCCAGTTAAAACCAGCAGTTATATTTGAAATTTTATAATTTTTGTTATCATTTCCATCAACGTCTAAATTATCATTCAAATCCATCACTGAATAACGGGCAACTAATTCAATTGCACCCCATGTTTTATCTTTTAAACAAAAATCAGTTTTAGGCTTTACTCTATTAAAAACACTATTTTTATATGGTCTATTTTCACCAGTAATAAAATAACTAACGTAGCCATAATAACCACTTGTTTTATAAGTATCAACTGAAGATACTATAGATGCTAATTCATATTCTGATTGTAATGACAATGGACCAAAAGTTGCTGCTAATTCAAAACCAATATCACTAGTATTTTTTAAAGCCCCTGTAGAAGCTATACTTGTCTTGTTTCCCATATGATTCTCGGTTCTAAATTTATAACCAAAATCATCTTTTTCATCATTTCTAAATTCGTAATTAACTCCTAAATGGATTAATTGTTTCTTTTCTTTATTTTCTAAAATCTTACCTGTCACCCTACCTATAAAATTTGCACCTCCATTTAAATCTAAATCTTTATATGCAGAACTTGGGCTACCATTAAAAGTATAGGCTAACTGTAATCCTATTTTACCGTCAAATAATTTTTGATTCTCATATCTAAAACCTGTATTATACTTTCCATATTGTGTAGTTGTCATCATTGCTCTTTCAATGAAAGTAATATACTTGCTACTCGTTAACATGTCTAAACCTGTTGGCTCTGCAAAGCTACCAATGGTAACATTCCCAATATTTCCTGGTGCTGTAAGTTTAATATAAACATCTCGATATGCAATCTTACCATTTGTAAAATCAAAATCTGCTTTATAACTAACATTTTTGGTTACTTTCCCTTTTGCAGCAAGACGAAGTCTTCTAAACTCATTACCTGCAAAATTGTAATTGTCTCCAGCAGATAAAAAATCAAAATCATACATGATTCTTCCTTCAATTTTCATTGAAGGCTTAAACACTTCTTTTTTATCTTTATTTTCTTGAGCATTTATTGACATTATTCCTAATAATGCAACTGCAATTGACAATATTGATACTCTTATTTTTCTCATTTTATTATTATTTTACATAATTTTATAAAGCAAAATTAGACATAATAATAGGGTTGAAATGTAACATTAGTTTCATATAAAGATAAAAACATCTTTTAATAAATTGTTGATATTTTTATTACTTAAAATCTTGATAATTTTTAAAAAATAGGATATTTTTAAAAAAAAGTTGTTATTAATTCAAATAAACATATATTCGCACATCTAAAAAATTAATTCTTAAAATTAATACAATTAGTTTATAGAATTTAAAAATCCTTGGATTGCTAGAGGAAAGAAAAAAGAGTTAAGAATCCTGTTATCAGAAGTGATGCAGGATTTTTATATTACAATAGATAAGTTCTAAAAATTCATTTTTGATAAATAAGTATTCAAAATTACATTTACTTCTTCAGATAATCTCAATTTATAAATTACAATTGTATAAATTATGGTAATGAATATCGATTTAATAATTATATTTATTATTGGGTGTAAACCAAAATTCACAAAATAAAAAACAGCAAATAAAACACCTATTAAAGCCAATATTTTAATTGTATTTATGCTAAAAGGTTGTAACTGTAATTTATGTTGCACATAAACTATTTTAAAAGTACTAAAAATCAAAACAACTATTAATGTTGCTAATGCAGCACCATCTATACCAATTAATTGTATAAGCCATCTATTCAAAATGATAACACTTACAGCCATGGCAACAGAAAAATAGAAGAATATTTTATAATAATTTGAGTTGGTTAAAATTGCACCATTAGAACCCAAAGCCAATTTATACAATTCTGCTATAGATATCATTAAAACAATCAACCCACCAACTGCATATTCTGGTTTACCAATAAATTGATATAAATCATTAATATTCAGATTGATTAATAAAAACAATAAACCACCAGCAATTAAAAGGGTAATTGAACTTTTCTTGTATAGTTTACCAACTTCTTTTAAATTATTAGCATTCAATTCTCTTGCCGTAAGTGGATTGATAATTTGCTGCATTGCTCTTGATGGGATAGCTATAACTTGTGCAATATAAATCCCAACAGCATAATAGGCAACTTCTGCTATTCTCTCAACCTGCGGAATCATAAATTTATCAATATCTAATAAAATACTACTTGCCGATCCTGCTAAAATAATATAGAAAGAATAAGACACAATCTCTTTGATATTGGCTGGTATTTTAAAAACAAATTGTGGTTTATAAAGGCTAAAAGCATAAACTAACATGATTAACATTCTAACGGCATAAACGACAACTATGGCATAGATAAACTGTTCATTTGTTATCCATTTAAAATAAACCGCTATCAATAAAAAAGTAGTACAAACTCTTGCAAAAACTTCTTTGATAAAATTACCAAATATGGATTGTAATTGTACTTTACAAAAGGCATAAAACACTTCAAAATAGCCCATAAAAATGGCCGAAATGAAAATAAGATATGTATAAGGTTTTATAATACTGTTCTCTTTCGAAATCCACTCAGCAATAGTATCATAAGCAAGTGTGCCAATGATTGCTAAAGGAATAATGACCAATAATGGCACAAAAAGCGAGAAGGTTAAAAACTGATCTTGCTCTAATTTAGTTTTATAAGAACTGAAAAATTTAACAATGGTAAATTGCATTCCATAGACCATTAATGGTAATAAAATATTAGCAGAGGATAGTAAAAAAGTGTTTAACCCGTAATAATCTTCATGTAAAAAATGGGTGTATAAAAACAATACATTGGTGCCACCAATGGCAAAACCTAAAAAAAGGATGATACTATTGGTAAATGATTGTTTTAGAACAATTCCCATTTATTAAACTGTTTGTTTACCTATTAACTTCTTTGTTAAATAATGAAACCGAATATACAACATAATTGCAGATGATGTTAAACCGGCTAACAAACCTAGCCAAATCCCCACACTACCATATACATGCTCTTTTCCTAAAAAATAACTTATCGGAAAACCAATAACCCAATAGGCAATAAAAGTAATAAACATTGGTATTTTCACATCTTGCATTCCTCTTAAAGCACCTAAAACTACTACTTGTATACCATCAGTAATTTGAAATACAGCTGCAACCAAAATTAATTGTGCTGCTAAGGCAATTACTTTTACATTATCTATTTGATTGATAATATCATTACCATCTAAATACAATTTAGGTAATTCTTTATGAAAAACAACAAATAGTGTTGCAAAAACAATTTCAATAAATGTAGTTAATAAAAATATGGATAAGGCCACCCGCCGTAAGTCTACAAAATTTCGCAATCCTTTTTGATTACCAACTCTAATCATTGCTACCACACTTAAACCTAAAGCTACCATAAATGTCATTGATGCTAAATTTAATGCAATTTGATTTGCTGCTTGTGGATTTTTACCCAAAGCACCTGACAACCAAATGGCTGCTGTAAAAACAGCGACCTCAAAAAACATTTGCATGGCAGATGGAAAACCAAGATTAATAATTTTTTTTAGGATAGTTTTTTTAATATTCGAAAAATGAAAACGTTCAAAGTAAGGTTTAAATTTAGATTTAGATTTTAATGTCATCCAAATAAAAATAAGCATTACAACACGAGAAATTAATGTACCAATTGCAGCACCAATAATTCCCATTTCTGGAAATCCGAACTTTCCGAAAATCAAAATATAATTCAATATAACATTAATCAAATTTGCTAATATGGTTGCCCACATAGAGTATTTTGTTTCTGACAAACCGTCTGCAAACTGCTTAAATGCTTGAAAAATAATTAAAGGAATTAAAGAGAAAGCAACCAAATTTAGATATGGCATTGCAAATTTCACCACATCTTCAGGCTGATCCATATGATACATCAATGGTTTTATACCTAATATCAATAAAAACAATGCTATTCCTAAAACCGTACATAGTATGAGTCCGTGATGAAAAGCTTCTTTTCCTTTTTGGATATTTTTTTCACCATCTGCTTCTGCCATTAAAGGTGTAATTGCTGTTGAAAAACCAATCCCTAAAGACATAGCTATAAAAATAAAACTATTGCCTAATGATACGGCTGCTAGTTCTGCTGTACCTAATTGCCCCACCATAATATTATCAATAAAACCGACTAAAGTATGCCCTAACATACCCAATATTACAGGATATGCCAATTTTAAATTGTAACGAAACTCTGATGTATAGGTTTTTAAGGTCAATGATTTTGTTTTACAGCCTGTAAAAATACTAAATTTTAATTCTTACAGTTATATAATAATAACAATCAACCTTTATTAATCATGAAATCAACCTTATTAAAATTTAGCATCGCATTGCTAATCGTCTTTTCAGCAGCATCTTGTTCTGAAGATGACAGTAGTGAACTACAAGAAAACAGCCAATCTGGAATTACCAATGAAATCTTTGTATTGGTAAATCAGCATAGAGAAAGTATAGGACTACCTCTATTGGTTAGAAATACTTCAGCAGATAATTTAGCAATAGAGCACACCCAGTATATGGTTTTTAAAAACACTTCCAGCCATGACAATTTCAAAATTAGAGCTAATAATTTAAAAACTAGTGAAAATGCCAAAAATGTAGGTGAAAATGTTGCCTATGGTTTTACTACAGCTAAATCTGTAGTATATACTTGGATTAAAAGTAATGGACATAAAGCAAATATTGAAGGTAATTTTACACATACTGGCATTGCTGCAATCAAAAATTCTAATAACAAATATTATTTTACTCAAATATTTTACAAGTAAATATACTAAACTTGAAATTTTGCAGTTATTATAACTCCAATCTAATTTTATAGTTAGATAAAAAACAAAACAACGCTAAACACCCAATTTGAAAAGGTAACTAAACCCTACCTATAAAAAAATCCCGTTAGAAAATTCTAACGGGATTCTTTATTTTTATTTTCCTCAACCGACTTCAGTCATCGAGAAATTCTTTCAGATTGAAGAGATTATTCATCTTCTTTTACTTCTTCAAAATCTACATCTTGCACATCATCACCTTCGGGTGCAGTTCCTCCTTCAGCTCCAGCTTTTGGACCTTGACCTCCACCTGATTCTTGTTGTGCTTTATACATTTCTTCAGAAGCAACTTTCCAAGCTTCATTAATCGTCTCCATAGCTGCATCTATTTGAGCTATGTCTTTAGATTCATGTGCTTTTTTCAATTCTTCTAATGCAGCTTCAATGGGTGCTTTTTTATCTTCTGATAATTTATCACCAAATTCTTTCAGCTGACTTTCTGTTTGAAAAATCATACCGTCAGCTCCATTAATTTTATCGGCTGTTTCTTTAGCTGTTTTATCTGCTTCAGCATTAGCTTCAGCATCAGCTTTCATTTTTTGAATGTCTTCTTCAGACAAACCAGAAGAAGCTTCAATACGAATATTATGCTCTTTACCAGTACCTTTATCTTTTGCAGTTACATTGATAATACCGTTAGCATCAATATCAAAAGTTACTTCAATCTGAGGTACACCTCTTGGAGCTGGTGGAATACCATCTAAATGAAAACGACCAATTGTTTTATTATCGCCTGCCATAGCACGTTCACCTTGTAGTACATGAATTTCTACAGAAGGTTGATTTTCAGCAGCTGTTGAAAATACTTGTGATTTCTTAGTTGGAATGGTTGTATTAGACTCAATCAATTTTGTCATTACATTACCCATTGTTTCAATACCTAAAGATAATGGTGTAACGTCTAATAACAATACATCTTTTACATCTCCTGTCAATACGCCTCCTTGAATTGCTGCACCAATAGCAACAACCTCATCTGGATTTACTCCTTTTGAAGGTTTTTTTCCAAAAAACTTTTCAACTTCTTCTTGAATTTTAGGAATACGTGTTGAACCCCCTACTAAGATTACTTCATCAATATCAGATGTTGACAAATCAGCATCTTTTAACGCTTTAGCAACTGGAGCCATAGAACGTTTTATCAAATCATCAGCTAATTTTTCAAAAGCTGCTCTCGTTAATGTTCTTACCAAGTGTTTTGGTCCACTATCCGTTGCAGTTACATACGGTAAATTGATTTCAGTTTGCGTACTTGAAGACAATTCAATCTTTGCCTTTTCAGCAGCTTCCTTTAAACGTTGTAAAGCCATTGGGTCTTTACGAAGATCTATACTTTCATCCTTCTTGAACTCATCAGCTAACCAATCGATAATTACATGGTCAAAATCATCACCACCTAAATGCGTATCACCATTAGTTGATAATACTTCAAAAACACCATCTCCAATTTCTAACACAGAAATATCAAAAGTACCACCACCTAAATCGTAAACTGCAATTTTTTTATCTTCACCAGATTTGTCTAAACCGTAAGCCAATGCCGCAGCAGTAGGCTCATTGATAATTCTACTTACTTTTAAACCAGCTATCTCACCTGCTTCTTTTGTAGCTTGACGTTGAGCATCATTAAAATACGCAGGTACTGTTACAACAGCTTCTTTTACATCATGACCTAAATAGTCTTCGGCTGTTTTTTTCATTTTTTGCAATACCATTGCAGAAATTTCTTGTGGCGTATATAATTTACCATCAATATCAACACGTGGTGTATTATTATCACCTTTTACTACTTTGTAAGATACTCTTTCTGCTTCTTTTTTACATTCAGAAAATTTATTTCCCATAAACCTTTTGATAGAAGAAATAGTTTTGGTTGGGTTGGTAACTGCCTGACGTTTTGCAGGATCACCAACTTTACGTTCACCACCTTCAACAAAAGCTACAATAGAAGGCGTTGTTCTTTTACCTTCAGCATTAGGAATTACCACTGGCTCGTTACCTTCCATTACAGAAACACACGAGTTGGTTGTACCTAAATCTATACCTATTATTTTACTCATAATTTATATTTTTATTTTTTTGATTTCGTTTTCGTTACTGTTGTGTAATAGTCAATCATTATGCCAATAGAGTTTTTACTGGGTTTTGTCAGAAAAAAGGTTTTTAAAATGACATAGTGGCAGAAAAAGAGACATTAACTACAATATTCAGATCACTTAAGACAGTTACTACTTCTGTCTATTTGGGTTAGTAGCTATTACTTTTGTTTTAATTTTAGAATTACTTAGCAATATTCCAGAAACAATCAAAATTGCACTATACAAATGTATAAACCCCAATGCTTCATCAAGAATTAAAAAAGCTAATAAACCACTAAAAAGTGGCAAGGTATAATAAATCATACTGGCTTTTGCTGGACCGATTAGTAGAATGGATTTATTCCACAATAAAAATGCCAATAACGAAGAACAAATACCTATATATACTATTGATAAAACTGTATTTGAATTATATACAACAGTATCTGAATATGCAAACTCTAGTAGATAAAACGGAAATAGTAAAAGTAATCCTACAAAAAAAGTAGCATATTGAAATGCCAATAAATGAATTTTTTTTGGTTTATGCTTTAAAAGAATACTATAAATAGCAAAAATAGTTGCTGCAAGTAGCATCCAAAAATCACCTTTAAAAAATGAAAGTTGTAATAAGATATCTAATGACCCTTTGGTAAATATCAATACCACACCCAATACTACAAGTACGATGCCTAATACTTTTGTAAGGGTGATTTTTTCATAATATAAAAATTTTGAAATGATGATGATAAAAATCGGAAAGGTTATAGATATCAACGATAAATTTATTGCAGTAGTGGTTTTCGCAGCAACATAAATAAGTGTATTAAAAATGGTTACTCCAAAAATTGCTGTAATCAATATAAAACGAAAATGCTTTTTAATACGTTGCCAATCTCTTTTAACATATTTTAAAGCAAAAGGAGTAAAAATGAATAATGCAACTGCCCACCTCCAAAAAGCCAAAGCTATGGGAGGAAAAGAAGCCGACAAATCTCTTGCAACAATAAAATTACCCGACCATAATGCGGTAGCCAATAGTGCAAAGAGATAACCAAAATAATTATTATTTTTTTGCCTCATTAAAGAAATTCATAGATAATTAATACAATTACTTTTTATCGTGTAAATACCAATTCTGTATCTGTAGAAAGATTGCTATCATAGGCATAACTATCTACATTAAATTTTTTTAAGTCTTCAACTACTTCTATGTTATTATCAATGATATAACGCACCATCATTCCCCTTGCTTTTTTAGCAAAGAAAGCTATTACTTTGAGTTTATCACCTTTATAATCTTTAAAAACAGGTGTAACCACAGGTACTTTTAATAATTTGGGTTTTACCACTTTAAAATATTCATTACTTGCTAGATTGACAAAAGGCTCACCTTCTTTTAATTCCTTATTTAAAGCATCTGTTATGCTGGTATCCCAAAATTTATAGAGATTTTCTTTAGTGCCAATTTTTAATTTTGTACCCATTTCTAAGCGATAGGCTTGCATTAAATCCAACGGTTTTAATAAACCATATTGTCCAGAAAGTATCCGCAACTTACTTTGTAGTTGTTCTATTTTAGCTAACGGTATAGTATACGCATCTAAACCTTCATAAACCGTACCTTTAAAAGCATAGATTGCTTGACGTGAATTTTTAGTAGTAAAAGGCAAAGACCATTCTTGATTACGCTCAAAATTTAGTTGCCCTAAGTTGCCAGAAATATGCATTAATTTAGAAAGTTGTTTGGCACTTTTCTTTTTGAGTACTTTACTTATTTTTAGAGATTTCTCTAAAAAAATAGCTTGTGTAAATGCATCCGTTGGTAATTCTGAATCAAAATCTAATGACTTGGCGGGTGATATTACTATTTTCATTAGTTACTGTTGGTGTTATTTGTTAATTATAAATGAATGGTAAAGATACAATTCAAAAAAATAGCAATCTATATTCTTTATTAGAAATTATATTCTCTTGACTTTCTCACTAAAAAAGACTAGCTTCGTTTATCAATAGATATAAATCATTAAAACACATTTATATCCAAACGTTACCTGCCATTTAAAAAAATGAACATAAACAACAATAATGTGACCAGACAAATAATAATCTTGTTATTAATAAGCACAGTCTTTTTTACTTGTAACAACAGACAAAAGGAAGGCAATATCAAAAGCCTTGAAACGAATTATAGTCTTGCTTCTTTACCAAACGACACTTTATTCAACAGGCAGATAATATATAGCTCTTCTGATAATGGCAAAACTTGGAATCCTGCTATTAAAGGTCTTCCGACTGATACAAAAGCTTCATTTCTTGAGAAAAAAGGAAACGAAATTGTTTTAGGGTCAGAAAACCAAGGTATTTTCATTACTAAAAATGACAGAAAAAAATGGAAAGATATTGGAGAAAAATTGCCAAGTACCAGAATAAATGCCTTGCATGTATCAGGAGAAGAAATTTACGCAGGATTATATAACGAAGGTGTTTACCTCACTAAAAATGATGGCGGTTTATGGCAGTCCCTAAATAAAGGTTTACCAAATTTAAAAGTACAAGGAATTCTAAAAATTAATGATGAAATTTTGGTAGGTACAGATATTGGAATATATAAAACCAAAGATGATTTAATTAATTGGAAATTAAAATATAGTGGTTTACAAATTTTGAGTTTACAAGAAGTCAACGGTAAAATAATTGCAGGAACTTCAAATGGTGTTTTACTATCGAGTGATAATGGCGAAACGTGGAAAAATATTCATAATGAAGGTGCTATACACTACACTTCAGTATTTGGTAAAGATATATTTGCTTTATATATGTCAGGTGACGTTTTTATGAGTGAAGATTTTGGTTCGACTTGGGTAGAATTTATGTATACACCTAGAAAATCTGCATATATATACGAATTAGTGGGAAAGAATGAATACTTAATTATGAATAATAGTTATGGCGTTTTTCAATCTGTGGACAACGGGCAGAATTGGAAACACATCTTTAACGAAGAACGGTTTGTGTTTTTTGATTTCATTGTATTTGATAATGTTATCTATGGCGGAACACGTCCATCAAACGAATATCGGAATAGAAATTAAAGATAAAAACGGCAAGTAATCGAGTGGATGGCTCCGCCAATAATTGACGGAGTGCACCCCTCACACCACCGTACATACGGGTCTCGTATACGGCGGTTCGATAATGAAACTTATCGTTTGTAGTATTCGATTAAACTAACATAC
>Ga0209633_10002122_pt1 | contig 19551 bp, 17 predicted proteins | sample Cruoilmetagenom1_FD_187290 | JGI IMG/M metagenome (GOLD analysis project Ga0209633, IMG submission 187290) | Oil polluted marine microbial communities from Coal Oil Point, Santa Barbara, California, USA - Sample 1 (SPAdes) (version 2) | ecosystem: Environmental > Aquatic > Marine > Oil seeps ... | reverse complement strand
CAATTGACTGATCTCCAGCTTTATTTTTCATATTTCTTTCTCGCTTTCTAATTTATATAATTATTATTGTATTATAGAAACAGTTTATAACAATTCGTGAATATTAACAAAATTTTATAAAAAAAAACTTGAAAAACGTTTTCCTAATGAGTATAATGTATCTAGAAAGTATAAAAAGAAATTAATCTTATACGTTAACGTATGGGGGGGGATTAATTCAGACATCTTTTATATACTTCTACTTATCCTTTAAATTCTTTGGGAAATAGCTAAAGGGAGCTATTTCCTTTTACTTTTTTGAAAAAAAAATAACTCAATAAATTTATTGAGTTATTTCTATTATTATTTAATAATCACATTTTCAAATTCATAATTCAATTTTTCAATATAATAATCAAATTGAACTTTTGCTTTATAAAGTATAAGTTCTTTATCATTTAAACTATTATATGAAGTTCTATAACTGTCTACAGCTTTTTTATAATCAAGATATGTAGACATTTCATTATCAAATTTCAATTTTTCTATTTCCATTGATTTCTTTATAAGTTCTAAATTTAATTTAGCAATTTCTACATCAGCATAACTATTTTGTAAATTATAATAATCAGTATATATATTTACTTCTTCAGTAATTTTTGAATCTTCATATGCTTCAAGTAAATCAATTACTTCTTCTTCAAGATCTTCATAACTATCAGGTTTTTCATATCTTGAATATCTACTAACTACTGTTTTCTCTAAATTTTTCAATAAATAGTTATTATATGAAGTTCTAACTGTGTTACTATTTACAATTGCTTTTTCAGTTATTTCATCTAAATTATAATTTAAATCGTTAATAGAAATATCAACTTCTGTTTTTAAATTCAATTCAGTACCAATTGGGTATCCAATTAATCTATTAACTTCAATTAGTGCTTTACTGTAATTTCTTCCTAAATTACTAATTTCAATTTCTAAATTTTTAACATTAATTTCATATGCAAATAATTGATTAGTAGTAATCATACCCAAATTATATTGAATCGTTTTCTGTTCATATTCTTTTTTTGCAGTAACAAGATCTTGATTTTTAAACATAATTGATTCTTTTTTATTAAGTACATCATTGTACTTTTCAAGTGTATCAATTTTTAAATCTTCAACCATATCAAGTTTGCTTTCGTTTAAGTCCATAAGCACTCTATTTTTTTGAGAAGGAGTTAATTCTTTTGTTATTCCATTTTCAAGATATTGAGAATCAGAACTTAACCCACTTGTTTTTACACTATCTGATTTACTATTTGCAGATTTTAAATATCTTTCAGCTAATAAAATTCTTTGATCAACAGTATCAAGCCCATTAGAATTTTCAAGCGATAATTCTAATACATTATCATAATTTAAGTTAACATTTAACTCATCTGCAAAAACCACCGAAAGTGAAAGAAACATACTTATTATCATTATTGCACTAATTATTTTTTTCATTATTAATAACCTCCTATGTTACTTTCAAATCCTGGTCCAAAATTTGAAGCATTTTCCAATTTTTCATAATTTAAATTAAATGTTCTTCTTGATGAAACTAACGAATCTTTTGCCATATTATAAACAAATTCAATCATAGCAAATGTATTTTTATCAAACATTCCTTTTTCATACATACTTCTTTTTTCATTTAAATCTCTTGTTTTCATTAAATAATTATCAATTTTTGAATTATAATCATCAAACGATTGAAGTGTTTCAAAATATGCTTTAGTAACATCCTCTTTTACATCTATGATTGCTTCATCTAGTGCATTTTCAGCATCTATTAAATCAGAATCATAAGTTAATCTATCATTAGTTAATGGATTTGATAAATATTCAGCTATAATACCAGCTTCTCTACTTTCCATATCATAATTTAATTTTGCATTAATAACTTCTAGTCTATAATCTACTGCACTATTTTCATAAAAACTCAAATCATTAAGTTCAATCTTTCTAAAGTCGTAAAGTTTTGATGTTAATTCAACATCTATCTTTAAGTCAACACCAATTAAATTGTTAAATTGAAGTTTTAACATTTTTAATTGTCTATCTAATTTCTCATAATTCAATTTTTGAATTTTATAATTTGTTTCTTCATTTAATAATTCAAAAGCAGAAATTTGTCCTAATTCATATTTAAGTTTTGCTGATTTATATTTATCTTCTAAAATATTAGTATATAAATTTTGACTACTAATCATATCATTAAGATTTAAAATATTCACATATAATCCTTTTACGCTAGTCTCTAAAGTAATAGGAATCTGCTTTTTATTGTTTTTCATTGTTTCGTAGCCAACCCACATTTGATAATGTGGAAAATCTCTTCTTTTAATAAAATTATCAAGCATCTCTTGACCACTATATTTAGGAGGAGTTTTACCAAACGCAAACTGATATCCAGCAAGTTTTTGCTCTTCAAGTGGTGTTAAAGCCTCTTTTTCAACATATTTCTTATCATATAAATCTTCATATCTACTAAGTGCTGTTAAAGTATCTTCAATTTGATTTTTTATAGCTAGCATATCATTATGCTGTTCCCACATATCATCCATTTGATCTTCTAAATCATTTATACTATCAGTATTTTCAATTGCCATATTAACTGCATCTGTTAAAGATAACGAGTTTTCATTAGCAAATGATGTAATACCCAATGAAGATATCATCATTACTATCAGCATAACGCTAATAATTTTTCTTCCCATTTTTTCACCTCTTTATTCAACTTTTTTATATTATATATTGATCTGTTAAAATAAATATTACTAAATTATTAAATTTTTCTTAAATAATTACTTTATTTTACTCCCTTCTGATATTTCATTTTCCATTACTTCAATTATTTTATCTCCAACAGATAAACCTGAAATTATTTCAACATTTTTTTCACCGATTAAACCAATTTTAATTTCTTTTGAAATTGCTTTTCCATTTTCATTTACAAATACAAAATATTTGTTATTTTCTTCATAATAGCTATCAATAGGAATTGAAACAGCATCTAATTTATGTCCTTTTATAAAATTCAAATCTAATTGCTGGTTTAATAAATATCCATCAGATAATCCTTCAACTTTTATTTCAACATTAACTTTTCTTTGTTTGATTCCTAATTCAGTTAACTCTTCATATACTTTAGGATAAATTTTATTTACTATTCCTTTTACTTCTTTATTTGAAATAACATCATCAATTTCAACTTCCATTCCCACATATATATCAACAATTTCAGATTCCAATACATCAGCTATAATGTTAATATCTTCAAAATCTGTAATTTCAACAACAGGACTTCCCTGCATTACAAATTTTCCTTCTTCAATAAATTTTTCTGTTACAATACCATTTTTTAATGATATAATTTCACAATTATCTAATGATTCAACCACTGCTTTTTTAGATGCTTCAAGAGCTTCTATTTGAGAAACATACTGTAATTCAACGTTTGAACTAATTTCTTTTCTTAACCTTGCTAAATCATTTTGTAAACTATACACTTGATTTTTTAAAATAGTATTCTGATCATTAATTAAATTAAACTCATCTAAACTTATTGCTCCTTGATTATAAAGAGTCTGCATTTTATTTAAATCCTCACTATTTCTAGCTAAACTTATATTTGCTGATGATAAAGCATATTCCAAACTATTAATACTTTCTTTATCAGCGGGTTTAACCGCTTCTTTCAACATATAATTTAAATTAGCAATTTGTGCATCAATTCCTTCAATTTGGTAATTAATATTACTTTTATTGATTTTTGCTACAATATCACCTTTTTTTACTTCGTCACCTATTGCACAATCAAATTCAAGTATCTCACCATTTGCAAGCGCATAAACAGTTGATATGCTATTAGAATTTATTTCACCTTCACCTGAAATTTCCTTGCTAACTTCCCCTTTTTCAATACTGTAGTAATCAACATCCAGTCTTGAAGAATTTTGACTTATAAAATATCCACCTACTGCTAATACCACAATCAGTAAAACACCTACAACTGCAACTTTTCCTTTTTTTGATATTTTCATAATTTTTAGCATAAATTAAGCAAAGTTAATCATGCCTTCCTCCTTTTTGTAATATTAATTTTATAATGCACTTCTATTATGATGCTCTTTCTTTAAGTGCATCAAGGAAATTAAGATTCTTTATTTTGCCATATGCTGCTAATTCAGCTAACAATATAAATCCTAATGTAATTAGTACACCTATAACATATGATTTTGGTTCAATAGTTCCACTAAAAGAATAAATATCTGTTGAAAATGCATTCATCATATTCTCGGATGAAAATTTAGCAAGTGGAATACCTATAATTATTCCTAAAATTGATATAATAAAATTTTCTTCAATTATCATACCCATTATTTCATTTTTACTCATTCCTAAAATTCTAAGAGAAGAGAATTCCATAGTTCTACTATTTATAGTCATTATTGTAGTATTATACATAATTGCAAAACCTAAAATAAAACCGAAAAATAGCATCGCAGAAATACTTGCAGATGTAATTTTCATAAATTCTTTAAAACTAGAACTTATATCATTCAATGAACTAACCGAACTAATATTATAAACATTTTCCAATTTCAACTTTACATCGTCATCCGAGTTAATATATACCCCGCTAATTGCATCTCTATCAACTAATTCTTTTTGCATTAAATCAATATCCATATATACATTTGATCCCAAATTTTGTTTAACTATTCCATTCACTTTTACTACAATATCATTTTTACCAGGAATATAATTATTAATGTTGATATCATCGCCTATTTCTATTTCAAATAATTTAGCAAGTCCACTTGTAATATATACAAAATTCTTTTTAGGAATTAGTATTTTCCCATTCATATCTTTAAAATGATACATTATAGTATCTTCTTTCATTCCAATAACATTTACAATTTTTCTTCTCCATTTTGATTCAATTTCAAATGGATAATCAAGCTTCGGTTCAATTTTGCTATAACTAATATTATCTTTTATAACATCGATCGATTCCATACCTGTTGGAGCAACAAAATTAATATCATATTCCATTGTCAACGTTTTACCATATTGTTCTGTAAACATTTTAGGCATTTCTCCAAAGAAGAATAGAGGAACTATTACTACAAGCAATGTCACTGCAACTCCCATCGCAATAAATAATACTCTAGTTTTTTTTCTCATTAAATTTCGCCAAACCATTTTATCAGTAAATTTTATTTTATTCCAAAATTTTGTGCCTTCAAATAAAACTTTTTTTCCTTTTTTAGGTGGCTCTTTTCTCATCGATTCTGCAGGTGCAATTTTCAATGTATTCTTAGCACCAAGTACTCCAGCTGCTACTGAAAAGAATAATGATAATAATACTGCTCCTATTAGATAACTCGGATAATACTCAACAGTGACATAATGTACCTTAAAATACATTGTATACAATTTTGTAAAACTTTTTGATAATGATACTCCTATTGCAATACCAGCAAAACTACCTATAAGTCCAATAAAAACAGCAAATTTTGAATAATGAATTAACACCTCTAGATTTGTATAGCCCATTGATTTTAATACTCCAATAGTTATTCTATCATTTTTTACAAGCCTATTTATCATAACAGTAAGTATTGCACCAGCAACAATTAAAAATAATAACGGAAGAACTGCTGCTGATTTCTTTCCACCATTTATTTCTTCTCTAACAATCATATAACTTAATTGATCTTTTTTAGTAATTACTCTTTTAGCTCCATATTTATCTAATACTTTTTCTATTTTATCTTTTATCTTTTCTGGATTATAACCCTCTTTTAAATCAATAGTCAATTCATTATAAGAATTACCCATTCCAAACGCATCTTCGGCAAATTTTTCTGAAACATAAATTACACCAAATTTTTTAAAATCAGGCATTAATGCTTGACTATCTTTCATTAAATAAACAAACTCAGGTGAACCTACTTCAGATACCACATTTAAATCATATTTTTTTCCATTTATTTGAAGTGTTAATATATCATCTAATTTAATATTTCTTCCTTGAATAAATTGCTCTATTACAAATGCATCATAAATAGAATTAAATTTTGCTTTTCCATTAATTTCATAAAGTTTATTAATTTTCATATCATCTGGTACTGAAATAATTCTTACAGTAACTTTCTTATTTGTACCATCTATTATTAATGGAACATCCTGTTTAATTCTTCCTTCAACATTCTTTACCCCTTCAACATTTTTTACAACATCCAAACTGTTTATTGGAATTTTTACAACTTCTGCTGTAATATCAGCTAAATTGCTTTTTTCATAATAAGTATTAGCTGAATTCTCAAAATTACCAATGCCCATATTCATAGCAATATATATTAAAATGCCAACCATCATAACAGTCATTATTGCAAAATACTGAAGTTTTGATTTCTTTAAATTTCTTATAACACGTTTATTTAAAGGACTCATTACCATTCAACTCTATCAGGGCTTATTGGATTTTTATTTTCAATTATTTCTTCAATTTCACCGCTTCGCATTTTTATTACTTTATTTGCAATACCTGCAATTGCAGCATTATGAGTAATAACAATTACTGTTTTTTGATATTTTCTATTAACATCAACTAAAAGCTGCAAAATCTTCTTTCCAGTTGTATAATCAAGTGCACCAGTTGGTTCATCACATAAAAGAATTTTAGGATTTTTTGCAACTGCTCTTGCAATAGCCACTCTTTGTTGTTCTCCACCACTCATTTGAGAAGGAAAATGACCTGCTCTTTCAGAAAGTCCAACATCATTCATAATCATATCAATATCAAGTGGGTTAGAACAAATCTCAGTAGCTAATTCAACATTTTCCTTTGCAGTTAAACTTGCCATAAGATTATAAAATTGAAAAACAAATCCAATTTCATCACGTCTATATTGCGTAAGTTCTTTTTCTGTATATTTTGTTACATCCTCATTATAAAATTTAACACTTCCATCAGTGGGATTATCCATTCCACCAATCATATTTAATAATGTAGATTTACCAGAACCACTTGGTCCCAAAACAACTACAAATTCTCCATCCATAACTTTAAAACTACTTCCTCTTAATGCTTTTACCTTTATTTCACCCATTTGATAATATTTCTTTAAATTCTTAATTTCTATAGCAACACCAGTTTTTTCATACTGATTAGCATTAAGTTTATACTCTTCTTTTATTTTTTCAGTTTTTACTGCAGATAATAACATAGTTCACCTCTTATCTTGATTAATCTTTAAATAAAACATATATCTTTTCATTTATTTTCTCTGTCTCTACAAAGTTAATCCCATTTGCTTCAAGTTTTTATTTAATTTTCTTTATAAATGAGTCATAAGGTATAATTACAAAATTTTGATTATTTACTTTTCCGATATTACTGCTTTGCTTACTTTGTTTATTATTTCCTAAAACAACAGTATCTATATCATTCTTAAGGCAATAATCTAAAATATATGACTTGTTTTATGCATAAAGTCATTCATTTTATTTTGTCTTTTTAATGCAAGTCTATTTAATTCTTTTGATGAATATTTACCTTGCTCTTTTTGAAGACCATTTCTTAAAATCGAACTTAAATATGCTTTTCGCTTATTATAATATTGATTTATTGATTTTATTATTTTGCCGTTAATAATGAAAGGTTTTAATCTAGTTTCATCATCTATTGATTTACATGTGCGGGTAGTGTATAATAATCTTTATTTTTAAAATACTTAAATACGCTGTCTAACAAGTTATAGTTTAAAAATGATTTTTTATCTTTATTGAAATTTTCTTTGTTTTTAAATATTAAATATTCATTTATGTTATTTAAAACTTCAATTTGATTTTCATTATTAAAATTATTTTCAAAACCTGAAATAATTTGTTATATTGAACAGGTTATTAGTTAAAATACTAATATTTTGGAAATAATCATATAATCGTTTAAAGACTAGCAATTCATCTCCAACCTACATTAGTTAGAGAATGGAGTATTCTTGCTGAAGCTGATAAAAAAAGTGAACTGATTCACTTTTTTATAATCCAATTCCATTTATCAACATATCCATTAAATCATCTACTAAAAAAAGCATATCTTCTGAAAATGTTTTTTCATTGTCCTTATTAATTTCAAAAAAGTATTCACTAAGGTTAATTATCATAGAATTAATTAAATAACTAGTAAATTCTATATTTATATCCGGTTTTATTTTTCCTTTTTCTATTTCAATTTCTATTAATTTTTTATAAAAATCAACCGCTAAATTTTTATTCTGTCCAATTATCTTGCGGTATATTTCACTGTTTTTATTTTTTATAAGTAGTACACCAATTGAAGCAAGTTTTTCATTCTCATATGCAAATTTCAATCCTGATTTAAAGATTTCTTTTATTATTTTTATAAAACCATTATCAATTTCGCTAATTAACGTTGCATTAACATATTCCATTTTTTTTTCAAGTGAAATACTAATAATATATCTATATAAATCTTCTTTATTCCCAAAATATTGATAAAAACTGCCTTTAGATATTTTGCAATTTTCAACTATTCTATTTATACTCGAGTTCTCATAACTATATGTTGAAAATTCATTTATTGATTCATCCACAATCATTTTTCTTTTTTTATCATTAATATTAAAAAATGTTTTTTTAGGCATTCTATCACTTCTTCCGTGTTAAAAACTGAACTTTTTATAATGTGACCATCTAGTCACATGATACTACCATAACTTATAATTGTCAATAAATATATCAAAATGATACTTACAAAAAAACAAACCCGTTAAACGGGTTTATCATTAATTTACTATTTCTTGTAACAAATTATTATCGCAAAGTATTTCATTAACAAATACATCTACCATTTTAGGCGAGAATTGTGTTCCTTTCATAGAATTCAATTCAATTATTGCTTCCTCAATAGTTAATGGCTCCTTATATGACCTTTTTGATATCATTGTATCGTAAGAATCAACAACAGAAATTATTTGTGAAATTTCTGGAATGTCTTCCCCTTTCAATCCATAAGGATAACCTGTACCATCATATCTTTCATGATGATATAAAACATACTCTGCAATATCTTTTAATTCATCCGATTTTTTTAAAACTTCATATCCCCAATAAGGATGCATTTTTATAGTTTCATATTCTTTAAAATTCAACTTAGTATTTTTATTTAAAATATTTCTATCCACTAATATTTTCCCTATATCATGAACCATACCTGCCCAATATGCTGAGTCAACATCTTCAATACCTATTTTAACTGCTAATTTTTTTGAAAGTATTGCAACATTCTCAGAATGGCCTTTTGTATAACTATCAAATAATTCTAGCATTTTTACCAGCGATATAATTATACTGTTTTGAGTATTATTTTTATTTTCAATTATTTTTTTATTTGTATAATAGTTATTAACCAAAACACTTATACTCTTAAGTAACCTGCCATCATATTCACTAAAAATTCCATTATCATTTTTCCTATAAAAACTCATTCCACCAACTAATTTTGAACCATAATAGAAACCAATATTAATTAAATTACTATCAATATTTTTTATAATTCCAACTTCGTTCTTTACAGGCATCATTAACATCATTTCTTTTATATGATTAATATTAAAACTCTTTTTATGCTCTTTAATAAATTCAATTTCATTATCATCATTTAATAAAAACACCACTCCTGATTCTGCACTAGGAACAAAATCAAGTGATAATTCAAATATATTTTCTAGATATTCATTATTATTTTCATATTCTAAAGCTCCAGTAATTATTTTAATCATTCTCTCGAAATCATTCGCTAATCTAGCTGTCTCATCATTTAATCTTACTAATTCTACATTATCTTTAATTAAAATTTTATTTTTCTCTTCAATTTCATTTTTCATATTTTCTAAATCAGTTATATCTTGTGCTATTACCAAAATTTCTTTTGAATCCTCTGATAATTCAATTGGAATTTTATGAACTTTAAAATATAATTCTTCTCCATTAATAACTATTTTTTCTACATACTCATATGTAATGTTTTCATCAATTACACGATGATCTGTATAAACAAGTCTATTTAATTTAATTTTATCAAATAATTCTATTTCATTCTGATTTCTACCTTCAATATCATTTATATCTACTCCTAGTAGATTAGAATACGCTTTATTACATAATAAATATTTACCATCATAATTTTTTATCATTATACTCATTGGAGATAAATTAATTATTTCTTTTAACTCTTTTTCCTTATCCGAAATAATATTTGCAAAAGATTCAAGCTCATCATTTTGAGCAATTAACTCTTCGTTAAATGCTTCAAGTTGTTCTAAACTTGCTTGAACTTCAAAATCAAGTTCAACTGTTTCTTTTTGTTGCCCAAAATAAACCATTATCAAATACGCAACCAAAAATCCATATAGAATTCCAAATATGATTGAAAATGAAATATCACTAGGATATATCTTATAATTATGTAATTTTTTATTTAAAACATTCCCAGACAGAAATATCATTGTATTCAAAATTGAAACTAATAAAAATTTCCACCTATTCTTATAAATATCCATATTTTCACCTTTCATATAATTATCTATCACTTAGCTTATCGTCTATTAGATTCTATTATTAAATTTTTTTTAATTGAATTCTAATATTTCTTTAAGTTAACATTAAATTTTCAGGAATATAATAAAAACATAGAAAACACAAGGAGGAATATTATGAATATTACATTAGAAACAATTGACGATTTAAGAGAAAGAACAAATGCAAGTTACAGTGAAGCAAAAGAAGCTTTAGAACAAACAGATGGGAATTTGATTGATGCAATTATCTATCTTGAAGAAAAAGGAATTTCATCTTCAAAGAGAAGTTCAAATAAAAAGAATGATTTCAATAAAAAAACTAAATCATTCTTTAATTCAATGGGAAGTGTAAATTTCGATTTAATTAAAAAAGATAAAATTTCATTAAGAATACCTTTACCAATATTTATTTTAATAGCTTTAATTGGAATGCCTTTTGTAGTAGTAGGTCTTATTATAGCAATATTAATGGGCTATAAAATTGAATTTACAAAAAATGGTGAAAAAATTAATGAAATTAACGAAACTTTGAATAAAATGAGTGAAACTGTTACTTCACATCTTAAGGAGGATGAATAATATGGATATTACTTTAGAAAAAATTGAAAATTTAATCGAAAGAACCAATTCATCATATACTGATGCAAAAGAAGCGCTTATTAAAAGCAATGGAGATTTACTTCAAGCAATACTAATTATCGAAGAAAACCGTGATTATATAAAAATGAATAGTAAAAAAGAAAAGTATAAAAGAAATTTTAATAAATTCACTGCTAGATCATTTTCTTTTTACAAAGGTCCAAAAGAAATACTTTCAATTCCTTTGTGGTTAACTGTTTTAATAGTTTTTTTATCTCATGATTTTATTTTTCCAATATTAATACTTGGTTTAGTACTTTCAATATTTACAGATTATAATTTTAAAATCCGATAAACTTAAAAACATCTCATCCGAGATGTTTTTACTTATTTACATTTCTTCTTCTAAGAAATATAATTATGCTAGGAGGTTGTCAATATGAATGAAACAATATTAATTGTAGAAGATGAAAAAAACATATCCAGATTTTTGGAATTAGAATTAACACATGAAGGTTATGAAGTTGACAAAGCATATGATGGTAAAGAAGCTCTAGAAAAACTAGAAAATAACTCATATGATCTTGTTGTACTTGATATAATGCTTCCTAAAATTAATGGTATGACTGTATTAAGAAGATTACGTAAATTTTCGAGTATTCCAGTAATTATGCTTACTGCAAAAGATGATACAATGGACAAAGTAATGGGACTTGATTCAGGCGCTGATGATTATTTAACAAAACCATTTGAAATTGAAGAACTTTTTGCAAGAATAAGAGTATGTTTAAAACACAAGAAAATAAATATAGAAGATTCAAATTTACTTGAATTTGGTAAATTAAAAATCAATTCTGACATGATGAGTGTTTATTACAACGATAGTGAAATTAATTTAACGAAAAAAGAATATGAATTATTAAAATTTTTAATTGAAAACAAAAAAATAGTATTATCAAGAGACATTATACTTAACAAAGTATGGGGCTATGATTATTTTGGTGATACAAACATAGTAGATGTATATATAAGATATCTTAGAAGTAAAATTGATGAAAAATATGATATTAAATTAATTCATACAGTTAGGGGAGTGGGGTATATTTTAAAAAATGAATAAACTAATGAAAGTTATCTTATTACCATTTAAAATTTTATATTTTTTAATTATACTTCCATTTAAAATAATTTCATTTGTAACTAAAGTTATTTTAAATGCTTTAAGTTTTATATGGAATAAATTTCTATCATTATTTAAGTTTTCTTTATCTTTTAAAATTTCATTTTTCTATTTATTAACTATAAGTTTCACTTTTTTTATAATGATAGCAGCAATATTATTTGGATTTAAATTTTATTTAAACAATTCAATACCATTAACAATTAAACATGACAATGATGCTATAATAACTTTTTTAGATAATAATAGTGAAATTGAAATTAATGAACTAAAAATGTATTTATCAGATAATAATAAAATAGAAATTTCTAAGAATAATATAGAAATATTTAGTGCCACTCCTAAAAGAATTATGAATTTACCAAATCATAATAATTTAGATTTTCTTAATTTAAATACATTAATGACACAAAAAAATATTAATTATAAAAATTACTCAATTACAATTTCGCCTTATTTATTTAATTATCTTTTAATTGCTAATGCACTTTTAGCATTTCTTATTGTAATAAGTGCTTTTGCGCTTGTAATAATAATAGTAATTGGCAATAGTATAAACAAAAAAATGTTTGAACCAATTAAAACAATGTCTAATTCAGCTAAAAAAATTACTGGAAATAATCTTACCGAAAGAATTAATGTATCAAATTCCTATGATGAATTAAAAGATTTAGGTGAAACTTTTAATGAAATGATGGATAGAATTGAAATATCATATCAAAAACAAAAACAATTTGTTAATGATGCTTCACATGAACTTAGAACACCGATAGCAGTAATTCAAGGTTATTCAAATATGCTGTATAGGTGGGGTAAAAAAGATGAAAAAATCTTAGATGAATCTATTACAGCAATTAGAGAAGAATCTGAAAATATGAAAACTCTTGTAAATTCTTTATTGTTTTTAGCAAGAGCTGATAAAAATGAAAATAAATTAATTAAAACAGATTTTTTAATAAATGATCTTCTAGAAGATCTTACTAAGGAAAATAAATTGATTGATTCAAAACATAATTTCAAAATGGAAATTGAAGGGAATCTAATAATTCAAGCTGATAGAAATCTATTAAAACAAGCTTTAAGAATTTTTATTCAAAACAGTATTAAATATACTAAAGACAATGGAACAATCACACTAAAATCGTATAGTAGAGACAACAATATCATAGTGGATATTTCAGATACAGGTATTGGAATTCCAAAAGAAGATCTTTCAAAGATATTTGATAGATTTTACAGAACCGATCAATCTAGAACTAGAGAAATGGGTGGAACAGGTTTGGGTTTATCAATTGCAAAATCAATTATTACTTTACATAATGGAAAAATAAAAATAAGAAGCAAAGTAAATGTTGGGACAGATATACGTTTAATACTCCCTTATAAGTAAAAAGCAGAATTAATTAGGGTCTAAACAATTACATAAAAACGTCAATTAAAGCATTGAAAACAGTGCATTTGTTGCTAAAACATGATAAAATAGATGTAGGGAATTAAAGTGATAATTATATCAAAGGCGGTGAAAAGTGTATAAAGAAAATTTAGCGCAAATGGGAATCGATGAATATTTTAGAACATATCAAATAAAATTAGATCCTGAAAACAGATGGGTGAAATATGCTGAATTAATACCTTGGCATAAGTTTGAAAAAGAATATTCCAAAAATTTTAGGGCATCTCCAACAGGAGAACATGCATATAGTTTCAGAGTAGCTCTAGGTTCTTTACTTATAAAATATAAATATGATTATTCAGATGCTGAAGTCGTAGAACAGATTAAAGAAAACAAGTATTTACAATACTTTCTAGGAATACAATTAAAAGAAAAGGAACAACCATTTTCTAAATCACTAATGTCTTTTTTTAGAAAAAGACTTGATGCTGAATTTATAAATGAAATCAATGAAGAAATAATGATTGAATAAATAAAAAAAGAAAGAGAAGCAAAATTACTAAAAAAAACAGATGAAAAAGAAATATTAAATACTGTAGAAAAAAAATAGAAATTGAAAAAGAAAAAGAATTAAAAGAAACAACGAAATTTGGCAATTTAATCCTAGATGCTACAGTTGCACCTGCTGATATAAAATATCCAACTGACGTCAATTTATTGAATACTAGTAGAGAAAATTTAGAAAATATGATATCTAAATTACATATCCCAGATATAGGCATAAAAAAAATACCTAGGACATATAAAGAAAAAGCTAGAAAAAATTATTTAGCAATTGAAAAGAAAAGAAGAAAAAACAAAACTAGTATTAGAATTGCAATAAAAAAACAATTAAATTACGTTAAACGAGATCTCAAATATATTGAAGAATATTTAAAAAACACTCCAGAAAGAATTGAGTTGTTATCAAAATTAGAAATAATAAAATTAGAAACAATTAAAGAAGTATACAAACAACAAAAGTACATGTATGAAGAAGATGTGAGAAAAGTTAAAAATAGAATAGTTAGTATTAACCAGCCATATATAAGACCGATAGTTCGAGGTAAAGCCGGAAAACAAGTAGAATTTGGTTGTAAGCTTTTTACATCAGTAATAGATAGTTTTAGTTTTATAGAATATATGAGTTTTGATAATTTTAACGAAGCAATTTATCTTGAAAAAGCAGTTGAAACATATAAAGATAGATTTGGTTATTATCCAGAAGCAGTCATGGCAGATACAATATTTAGGAACAGTTCAAACAGAAAATATTTAACAAATCTTGATATAAGAATGAGTGGGCCAAGATTAGGAAGTCCACCGAAAGATAAAGAGAAATTAGCAACGAGAAAAAAAGAGATTAAAGCTGACTTAGGGATAAGAAATCAGGTAGAAGCATCTTATGGAACAGCTAAACGATTTTTAGGCTTAGATTTAATAAAATCAAAAACTAAAAAAACAAATAAAACAGAAATAGTAATACAATTTTTATTATTAAACTTAAATAAACTTTTTAAATTATAATCAAAAAACTAAAGTTAAAAAACCTTAGTTTAATATGCAATTTTTTTCACATTGATATCAAAATAAAGAAATTTTATTATTTTAAATTAAAGTAAATTAAAAATAAAGCAATTTTTTTTAATCTAAAATAGTAAAAGGCTCGCCATTAAACAAGCCCTAATTATTATTCTGCTTTTTTTAAATAAAACATTAAAATATAATTCGCTCTCCTTTAATAATATAATATACTCTCTCACAAATATTTGTTGCATGGTCAGCAATTCTTTCTAAATTCATACCAATTAATAAAAGCGAAAGAATTTGATTTTTGTATTTTTTATTATCATTAAAAAGTTCTATCAATTCACCATATACTTCTTCATATAATAAATCTACTTCATCATCTTTTTTTATTGTTTCAATGACTAATTCAACATTCCCATCAATATATGCACTAATGCTACTATGAAGCATATCTATCGCAATATCTGCCATTTTAGGAATATCTATTAACGGTTTAATTAAACCTTCTTCTCCAATTACTTTTACAATTATTGCAATATTTTCAGAATGATCACCAATTCTTTCAAGATCAGAAATGATTTTTTGTATACTAAAAATTTTTCTTAAATCACTTCCTAAAGGATTTTGAGTTGCTATTAATTCAATACACAAATCTTCAATCTTTTCTTCATATGAATCAATCAATTCATCATTTTTAATTACTTTATCAGCTAACTCAAAATCTTTATTTAATAAAGCTTCCATTGCTAGGTTAATATTTTCTTCTACTAAAGTACTCATAACAAGTAATAACTCATGTACTTCAGCAAGTTTATCATTTAATAAATCTCTCATATACTTCCCCCTAACCAAATTTCCCTGTAATATAATCTTCAGTTTTCTTTTCTTTAGGATTTGAAAATAATTTTGATGTTTTAGAATACTCTATTATCTCTCCCATTAAAAAGAATGCTGTCTTATCAGAAATTCTACCAGCTTGTTGCATTGAATGAGTAACTATAATAATTGAATACTTTTTTTTAAGTTCATTTATTAACTCTTCAATTTTTAATGTTGCAATAGGATCAAGTGACGCTGTAGGTTCATCCATAAGTATCACTTCTGGTTCTACAGCTAATGCCCTTGCAATGCAAAGTCTTTGTTGTTGTCCACCAGATAAACCTAATGCACTTTTATTTAATCTATCTTTTACTTCATCCCAAAGAACCGCTTTCTTTAAGTTTTCCTCTACTATTTTATAAAGCGTTGCCTTATTTTTTATTCCATGTGCTTTCGGTCCATACGCAACATTTTCATATATACTCATTGGAAATGGATTAGGTTTTTGAAAAACCATACCTACTCTTTTTCGTAAATCTAATAAATTAATATCTTTATAAATATCAATATCATCTAAAATAACATTTCCATTAACTTTAACATTATCAATCAAATCATTCATACGGTTTAACGTTCTTAAAAAAGTTGACTTACCACATCCAGAAGGTCCTATTAATGCCGTAACTTGATTTCTCTCTATCTCTATATCTATACCCTTTAATGCTTGAAAATCTCCATAAAAAAGATTTAAATTATTAATTTCTAAAACATTTTTATTTCCCATAACTCACCTCAATTTCCTTCATTTCTGGATACCACTTTTACAATTTGATTTAACATCAAAGTAATTAATAAAAGTACTGTCGCCGTTGCATATGCTTCTTCAAAAGAAATACCTTCTTTTGCTAACAAATACATATGCACAGATAAAGTTCTACCAGATTCTAAAAAACCTTTTGCTATTCTCGGAACCATTCCAACTGTTAAATATACAGCTGCAGTTTCTCCACTAACTCTACCCATTGCGAGTATAATTCCAGTTAATATACCTGCTTTTGCTGATGGGATAACTACTTTTATAATCGTTCTTATTTTTGATACTCCTAAACTTAAACTTCCTTCTCTATATTCTTTTGGAACACTTATTAAAGCTTCTTCTGTTGTTCTTATAATAACTGGAAGAATCATAATACTTAAAGTCAATGTTCCCGATAAAATTGACCAATTAAAATTCAATATAGTAACAAATAATACCATTCCAAATAATCCATATATTATAGATGGAATACCTGCTAATAATTCAACTGCAAATCTTACTACAAGAATAATTCTTCCATTCTCTCCATATTCAGTCAAATAAATAGCCGTTGAAACACCTATTGGAACTGCAATTATTATAGTACTTACTATAACAATTAATGTATTTATAATCATTGGAAAAATACCAGTTTCATCACCTGAGTAATTTGATAATAAAAATTTTAAATTCAAATGCATAATCCCATTTTTAACTATAAATACAAATATCCATAATAAAATACCAACTGTAACTAAAGTAGAAAAAATAATTAAACAATATATAACTCTTTCTTTAAAATTCTTTAATAACAATTTAATCACTTACCTTTCTTATAAACAGATTAAGTCCTAAATTTAATATTATAATAAAAACAAATAATACAACTCCTGTTGCAAACAATGCTTCTTGATGAAGTCCAAATGCATAACCCATTTCAATTGCTATATTTGCTGTCATACTTCTAAAACGATCAAATATCGAAATTGGTATCTGAGGCGAATTGCCTGCAACTAGAATTACTGCCATAGTCTCTCCTATAGCTCTACCTATTCCTAAAACAACAGCTGTTAAAACACCTGATTTTGCTGCCGGCAATACAACTTTAAATATTGTTTGCATTTTAGATGCTCCTAATGCAATAGAATTTTCCCTATATTCCTTTGGAACAGCTCTTAATGATGTATCAGAAATATTTATAACAGTAGGTAAAATCATAATTCCTAAAATAATCATTGCTGCTAACAAACTATTTCCCCCATTACCAGCAATCTGGTCAATCAACGGAACAATTACAATTAGTCCAAAAAAACCATAAATTACTGATGGTATTCCTGCTAATAATTCAACCATAGGAATAATCATTTTTCTTATTTGTTTGCTAGCAATTTCCGACATATATATAGCTGTTAAAATGCCAATCGGTACACCTATTAAAAGTGCACCAATTGTTGCATATATTGAGCCTAGAATCATTGGTAAAATACCAAAATCATTTGAACTAGGTCTCCATAATTTGCCAAATATAAAATCCATTAATCCTATTTCCATTATTGCAGGTATGCCTTTTGCAAATACAAATATTATTATAATGACCAAACTCATTATCGAAATAATTGCACTCAAGAAAAAAAACTTACTAAATATATTTTCAATTATTCTATTTTTAGATGCTGTATTTTTTTCTGTGTTCATTTTTAACATTTTCTCCTTAATTTATTTTTATTTAACACTTATTAATTTATCTGCAACTATATTTTGCCCATCATCGCTTAATATATATTCAATAAAATCACTTGCTAATTTATCACTATCACCATTTGTTAATAATAAAAATGGTCTAGATAGTTTATACGCTCCATTTTCAATATTCTCAACTAAAGGTTCAACATCATTTACTTTAAGAGTTTTAACACTACTATCTAAATATGAAAATGATAAATAACCTATTCCATTTGCTTTACTAGCAACATTTGCTTTAACCGCACCATTCCCGTCAGCAATTAATGCATCTTCAACCAATACACTAAATTTTTTTCCATCATCATCTTTTTCCTCTAATCCAACTAAACCTTCAAATGCTCCTCTTGTTCCAGACCCTGATTCTCTACTTATAACTATGATTTCTTCGTCTTTTCCTCCAACTTCATTCCAATTTGTTATAATTCCTTTAAAAATATCTTTAACTTGCTCTATTGTTAACTTTTCTACTGTATTATTAGGATTTACAGATATCGCAATACCGTCATATGCAATAGTTGTTTCTATTAAATTCCACTCTTTTTCTGCTTCTTTTAAATTTCTCGATGACATACCAATATCTGCACTCTTATCATAAGCCGCTTTTACTCCAGCAGATGAACCTATCCCTTGAACATCAATCTTTACTCCATCATTTGAAGTCATATATGCATCCGCTAATTTTGTTAACACAGGCGTTACTGATGTTGACCCAACTATACTTAGATACTTTTCATTTGATGCACTATCATTTGCTTTACTACAACCTGAAAATATTCCTACAACCAAAACCCCTATTAACAATATACTTACTAATCTTTTACTTATACTTTTCATTTTCTTTCTC
>Ga0209633_10002120_pt1 | contig 19555 bp, 12 predicted proteins | sample Cruoilmetagenom1_FD_187290 | JGI IMG/M metagenome (GOLD analysis project Ga0209633, IMG submission 187290) | Oil polluted marine microbial communities from Coal Oil Point, Santa Barbara, California, USA - Sample 1 (SPAdes) (version 2) | ecosystem: Environmental > Aquatic > Marine > Oil seeps ... | reverse complement strand
GTTAGTGATTCTTACGATACTTAGAAAAAAAAATCCTCAGAACCTAAAATTCTTCAATTAAAAAACAAATCAAAAAAAAACGCTTCTTAAAACAATATTAATTTGCTTTTAATTCAAATCATTTTGTATTTTAATACTCGATTATTATTAATGTTGAAGTATCAATATTTTTTAAAAAAATAAAATTATAAACAAATGTCACATCTTAAATAAGATTAAATTTAAGATAGTTCATCGTTATAATTATTGTAGCAATTAAATATTCAGTTTATCTTTGCTCAATACCATACTATTATCAAAACTGCTAAGTATCAACTTATAAATATATAGCTAATTAATAATGCTGGAGATAAAATGAAGATTTTTATTGCAGTTTTAATATTGTTTAGTACTTGTGCGCATGCACAAAATGCCTGGATCAATGAATTTCATTATGATAATACGGGCAGTAGCGATGAAGGGGAGTTTGTAGAGGTTGCAATTGAAAACGCCGGTAGTTTTGATTTATCTGATTTTCGAATATCATTTTATAGTAGTACATCCGGAAGTAGGTACGATAATTATCATGGCTTAGATACGTTTACAGAGGGAATTACAGACAATAATATAACTTTATACTTTAAGTTAATTCCCGGTATTCAAAATGGCCCGAATGATGGAATTGCCTTAGATTATAATAGTTCTGTTCTGCAATTTATTAGTTATGAAGGAGTATTGACCGCTTCCGAAGGAGTTGCGAGTGGAAGTACATCTGTTGATGTAGGAGTATCGGAAACTAGTTCTACCCCGGTTGGTTATTCCATTGGCCTAAGCGGATCAGGAACGAATTATAATAATTTTACATGGGAAATTAACTCAGATGATAGTCCCGGTCAAGAGAATGATAATCAAGCTCTTCCTGTAGAATTAATTTCATTTTCTATTGAAGTTGTTAGTAAAAAGGTAAATATTAGATGGGAAACAGCAACGGAAATAAATAATTATGGATTTGAAATTCAAAGATTCTTCATTTCCCCAAATTTATTGAATGGAAACGAAATTATTATTCCTGAAAATGATGAAGAATGGGCCATTGTAGGTTTTATAAAAGGATATGGAAATAGCAATTCTATCAAAAATTATAATTTTATTGATACTAAAATACAATCAGCAGGAAGATACTATTATAGATTGAAACAAATTGATTTTGATGGAAGGTATGAATATTCAGACAGAATAGAGGTAAATTTGAGTCTGCCGGCAAAAATTCAGTTAAATCAGAATCATCCCAATCCGTTTAACCCGACTACAAATATTCAGTTTAATTTACCGTTAAATGCATATGTTAACTTAAGCGTTTTTAATATTTTGGGTGAAAAAGTTACAGAATTATTAAATGGTGAAATACCGGCTGGTTACCATAATGTAGTTTTTGATGCAAGCGATTTAATTAGCGGAATATATTTTTATAAGCTTGAAGCAAACAACTTTTCTAAAGTAAGAAAAATGATGCTGGTAAAATAGTAAAGATATAATACAACGTATAAAGTTCGTCAAAAGCTGAACCGTTATACTTTATATTCTATTAAAAAAATAGATTTTACTAAAATTAATTTCCAACAATTCTTACTTTGTAGTTATTTAGTTTTATACTAGTTATAAGATATTTTTTAGTTTTCTCTAATTGGTAACATTTTTGGTGTAAATATTAATATAGGACTGCATATCTCCTTATTTCTTGCCTATCTACTTTTAAATAGATCCTTAATAAAATTTAACTTGCTAATTGGTACTATTGCATATATGTTTAGAATACAAAGATGTCCAATATTGTAATTTTTTGTTGCAGTTTTTATTTTGGATTCAATGTCGATTAATATTCTAAATAGACTACATATTTCCTTTTCAGACTACTTCCCTAATCCCAAAAAAAACGTTTTTTTTAAAGTTGGACATTATAAAAATGCAAATCAATTATATAATAAAATAAAAGTAGAGAGTTAAAATGTCTGATTATGTGCAAACCATAATAGCGGATGTAAAGGCGAAAAATCCGAGCGAGCCCGAATTCCATCAAGCTATTGAAGAAGTAACCGAATCACTCGATTTAGTATTGGAACGCCACCCGGAATATCGTTATGCAAGTATTCTTGAAAGAATGGTTGAACCGGAACGAGTAATTATGTTTAGAGTTCCCTGGATGGATGATCAAGGAGATATTCATATCAATAGAGGTTTTAGAATTGAAATGAATAGTGCAATAGGACCATACAAAGGTGGATTAAGATTTCACCCTTCCGTAACACTTGGAATTCTTAAGTTTTTGGCTTTTGAACAAGTTTTTAAAAACAGTTTGACTACTTTACCAATGGGTGGCGGTAAAGGGGGATCTGATTTTAATCCTAAAGGAAAAAGTGATAATGAAATAATGAGATTCTGTCAAAGTTTTATGACGGAATTATTTAGACACATTGGACCAAATACAGATGTTCCTGCAGGTGATATTGGTGTTGGCGGCCGAGAAATCGGATTTCTATTTGGTCAGTATAAAAGACTTAGAAATGAATTTACAGGAGTATTAACCGGTAAAGGATTGAATTGGGGTGGATCGCTAATTCGTCCGGAAGCAACAGGGTTTGGCGTTGTTTATTTTGCAGAAGAAATGTTGAAAACTAAAGACACTTCTTTTGATAGTAAGACGGTAGCTGTTTCCGGTTTTGGTAATGTTGCATGGGGAGCGGTTCAAAAAGTAAATGATTTAGGTGGTAAAGTTGTAACACTTTCCGGACCGGATGGTTTTATTTATGATCCGGACGGAATTAAAGGTGAAAAAGTAGATTATATGTTACAATTAAGAGACAGCAATAAAGATATTGTTGAAGACTATGCAAAAGAGTTCGGTGTAGAATTTTTTGAAAATAAAAAACCTTGGGAAGTTAAAGTTGATGTAGCTTTACCTTGTGCAACTCAAAATGAGATATTAGAAGATGATGCAAAAAAATTAGTTGAAAATGGTTGTATGTGTGTTTGTGAAGGTGCAAATATGCCTACTTCAATTGAAGGATATAAAATATTTACTGATGCCAAAATATTATACGCTCCGGGAAAAGCATCAAATGCTGGTGGTGTTGCAACTTCTGGACTGGAAATGTCTCAAAATAGTATGAGGCTGCCTTGGTTAAGAGAAGAAGTGGATAGAAGATTGCATGAAATAATGAGTAGAATTCATGATACATGTATTGAGACGGCAGATCGTTTTGGAACTCCAGGTAATTATGTAAATGGAGCAAATATTGCCGGATTCCTTAAAGTTGCAGATGCAATGTTAGATCAAGGCTTAGTATAAGATTTACTAAAAGAAACCTTTGGAAAATTAAAACACATGTCATTCTGAGGAGCGTAGCGACGTGAGAATCTTTAATATAAGCAAAAAACAAAGATTTCTCCCTTCGGTCGAAATGACATTAAAGGTTCGAAACTAATTTTTCAGAAGTTTCTAAACATAAAAATAATTTATTTTTTGAAAGTGCTGGATGAAAAAAGAAATAGGTAATATTAAAGTTACTGATGTTTTCGGCAGCAGACTAAGAAAATTTCAGAAATTAATGAAGTATAAAATTAGGGACATATTACTTGTCTCTAGTTTATACGATAACTATTTATTTGAAGAGGATGGTAGACTCTATGAACTCATTAGAGAAGAATACCATTCTCTTAATTTAAGTCACTCTCCTGAGATTACCCACGTTACAACCGGTGAAGAAGCTATTGAACTTGCTTCAAATAGAAATGGTTTTGATCTCATAATATCCACAATGCATATTGAAGATATGCATGTTGTGGAGTTTGCTAAAAAAGTTCGTGAATCAAAAATTGATATTCCAATTGTACTTTTAGCTTATGATAATCAAGAGCGGAAAGAAATTGCTCATGATCCTGATGCTTCCATTTTTGAAAGAATATTTATATGGCAGGGCGATTACAAACTTTTGATGGGGATCATTAAATATGTTGAAGATAAAAAGAATATTGAAAACGACACGGAAGTTGTTGGCGTTCAAGCTGTAATTCTTGTTGAGGATGATGTAAAATTTTATTCAACATATTTACCATTAATTTACACCCAAGTTTTTAAACAATCTCAAAGGTTAATTTCCGAAGGAATAAATACTACACATAAATTTTTAAGAATGAGAGCAAGACCAAAAATTCTACTGTGTACAAGTTATGAGGAAGCCTGGGAGTATTTTTATAAATATCAGAAATATATACTTGGCATAATCTCCGATATTAATTTCCCCCGTAATGGTGTAAAAAATCCTGACGCGGGCTTAATATTCTCTACAAAAGTAAAAGAGCTTCAACCGGATATTCCTATTCTGCTGCAGTCTAGTCAAAAAGAACACAGTTCAATTGCCGAAAAAACGGATATAGGTTTTCTGCATAAAAATTCACCACGGTTGCTATCTGAATTAAAAAGATTTTTAATCGAAAATTTTGGTTTTGGAGATTTCATTTTCAAGTTACCTGATGGTGAAGAGGTTGGCCGGGCATCAAACTTGAAATCAATGGAAGAACAATTAACAATTGTACCGGATGAATCGATATTATTTCATGCAGAAAAAAATCACTTTTCTAATTGGCTTAAAGCACGCACGGAATTTTGGTTGGCTCGTCAGTTTAGACCCAAACAGACAGAAGATTATCAGTCGGTATTGGAACTCAGAAATGATTTAATTCTTAGTATCCATCAGTATCAAGAGATAAGACAAAGAGGAATAATAACCGAATTTAATCGGGAAACTTTTGATCCCAAAAATAGTTTTGCAAGAATTGGAGAAGGTTCCTTAGGAGGGAAAGCAAGGGGATTAGGTTTTATTAATTCACTAATTACTAGTTACGATATTGAGAAAAAGTTTACTGGATTTGAAATATATGTGCCATCGGCGATTGTATTGGCAACAGATGTGTTTGATAATTTTCTTGAAGAAAATGACCTTTTAAATTTTTCAATAAACGAAACAAATGATGATTCAATCATTGAGAAATTTCTTGAAGCTGAAAAATTCCCAAGTGATGTTATTTTAAAACTAATTGAATTTCTTAGCGTTATAAAAGAACCACTGGCAGTTAGATCATCAAGTTTACTTGAAGATTCTCAGTTTCAACCGTTTGCGGGTGTCTATGAAACATATATGATACCTAATAAGGATCCTGATTTAGATGTAAGACTTGATGAATTAATTCAAACTATTAAACTTGTTTTCGCTTCCACTTTTCTAACAAAAGCTAAGGATTATCTAAAAGTTACTTCTTATCGGCTGGAAGAAGAGAAGATGGCCGTGATAATTCAAAAATTGGTTGGCGCACAACATCAAGAAAGATTTTATCCGGAAATTTCCGGTGTTGCAAAATCATATAATTTTTATCCCATTCCTCCCCAAAAAGCTGAAGATGGAATTGCATTAGTTGCTCTTGGGCTTGGGAAAACTGTTGTTGAAGGGGGAAATACAGTCCGGTTCTGCCCCAAATACCCTAAACATTTAATGCAGTTTTTTTCAACAACCGATACAATTCAAAATGCTCAACAAGATTTTTATGCATTAAATTTTGATGGTAAGGTTTATACTGGTGAAAACACAATTCCAAATGATTTAGTTGAAACTTATAATTTAACTGTTTCTGAGAAGGATCAGACACTTAATTTTATAGGTTCCACTTATTCACCTGAGAATGAAGCTGTGTATGATGGGATTTCCAGGCCTGGAAAAAGGGTTGTTACATTTGCACCAATTTTGAAACACAAAGCGTTTCCTATTCCTGAAATTTTAGATTTAATAATGAATTTTGGCACTTGGGGAATGGGAACTCAGGTAGAAATAGAATTTGCAGTTAATCTCACTAGACCTAGCGGAAAGTTAAAAGAATTTGCAATTCTGCAAATGCGACCTATGGTAATGACTAGGGAAGCAGGGCACATTGAATTTGCGAATATTGCGAAAAGTGAAATTGTATGCGAAAGCCAGCAGGTACTTGGGGACGGTATTTATGATGACATTTATGATGTTGTCGTTGTTGATAAAGATAAATTTGATAGGGGGAAAAGCAAAGAAATAGCATTAGAAATAAGCAGAATTAATGAAAAGTTAATAAATGAAAAACGAAATTATATTTTAATTGGTGTGGGAAGATGGGGAAGTTTAGATCATTGGCTAGGCATTCCTGTAACCTGGGATCAAATTTCTGGTGCATCTGTAATTGTTGAAAGTGGATTTAAGGATTTTAGCGTAACTCCATCTCAAGGTTCCCATTTTTTCCATAATATAACATCCTTTGGAATTGGATATTTTACTGTACAAGACGTAAATGATGAATGTTTTGTTGACTGGGATTGGCTTAAAAAGCAAGACTCGGTCACAGAAGAAACTTTCACAAGACATTTAAGATTTGATAGGCCCTTGTTAACGAAAATAAGTGGACAAAAAAATAAAGGTGTGATCTATAAGTCGTTCTAATTTTCTCCAGTGACTTAAATTTTTTATCCCCTTTATCTAATAAATAGATCAAACTAAACAGTACAAGGAGAACTGTTATGTCACAATACGTTAAAGACCTCATGGAAGAGGTGAAAGCTAAAAATCCAAGTGAACCAGAATTTCATCAAGCAGTTAATGAGGTCGCCGAATCCCTCTCCATTGTTCTAGACAAACATCCGGAATACAGAGCGGCAAAAGTATTAGAAAGAATTATTGAACCGGAAAGAGTAATTACCTTCCGTGTGCCTTGGGTTGATGAACAAGGCGAAATTCATATCAATCGTGGTTTTAGAATTGAGATGAACAGCGCAATAGGACCATACAAAGGTGGATTAAGATTCCATCCTTCCGTAAATCAAGGAATCCTCAAATTTTTAGCTTTCGAACAAGTATTCAAAAATAGTTTAACCACATTACCAATGGGTGGTGGTAAAGGTGGATCAGATTTTGATCCCAAAGGTAAAAGTGATCTTAAAATTATGAGATTTTGCCAGGCCTTCATGAGTGAATTATTCCGTCACATTGGGCCAAATACCGATGTTCCTGCAGGAGATATTGGTGTTGGCGGTAGGGAAATTGGCTTTATGTTTGGTCAATATAAAAAGTTAAGAAATGAATTTACCGGCATTCTAACTGGTAAAGGTTTGAATTGGGGTGGGTCATTAATTCGCCCTGAAGCAACCGGTTATGGTGCTGTATATTTTGCTGCTGAAATGTTAGAGACTCGTGGTGAAACTTTAGAAGGTAAAACTTGTTTAGTATCAGGAAGCGGAAATGTTGCACAGTATACCACTGAAAAAATTCTAGAACTTGGTGGAAAAATATTAACGTTATCTGATTCCGCGGGCTATATTTATGATGAAGCGGGCATTGATACTGAAAAACTAGAATATGTTATGGATCTAAAAAATGTCCGACGTGGAAGAATAAAAGAGTATGTTGAAAAATATCCTGGTGCTGTTTATACTGAAACGGATCCAAATGCTGACTATAATCCTCTTTGGAATCATAAAGCAGATTGTGCTTTCCCAAGTGCAACTCAAAATGAAATTAATGGTAATGACGCCCAAAACTTAATAAACAATGGTGTTTATGTTGTAAGTGAAGGCGCTAATATGCCTACAACTCAAGATGGAATCGATATCTATTTAGCTGAAAAAATTCTTTATGGACCAGGTAAAGCTGCGAATGCTGGTGGTGTAGCAGTTTCAGGACTAGAGATGAGTCAAAATAGTATGCGATATCCTTGGAGTAGAGAAGAAGTTGACAACAAGTTAAAAGGAATTATGAAAGAAATTCATAAAACTTGTATTGTTACTGCAGAAAGATTTGGTACTCCGGGTAATTATGTTAATGGTGCAAATATTGGAGGATTCCTGAAAGTTGCCGACTCCATGATGGACCAAGGTGTTGTTTAAAATTATTACCTTTCACTAGCGGGAGAAAAATTCTCCCGCTTTTCTTTAAAAATATTAGGAAATTAAATTGTCCGACGGGAAGCTTACATCCGATACTGTTTTAGTTGAGCATGGTTATGGAAATCGATTTCAAGGTTTTCAGAATCTTATGCGTTTACGAATAAGAGATATTCTTCTTGTATCAAGTTTGTACGATCTTTACTTATTTGAGGAAGATGGCAGACTCTATGAATTGATTAGGCATGAATATCTTGGTCTTCAATTAAGTCATTCTCCTGAATTAACAAGAGTATCTACTGCCAAAGATGCAATTTTACTCGCCGAAAAAGAAAAAAGATTTGATTTAATAATTACAACACTGCATGTGGAAGATATGCATGCGGTTAAATTTGCCAAACTTATCAAAAAGAAAAAACTTGATATTCCAGTTGTTTTGCTCGCATTTGATAATAGGGAAATTAAGAATTTACTACAGCAGGAAAATGTAAAAATATTTGATAATATTTTTATCTGGCAGGGCGATTACCGGATTATTATTGCCATCATAAAATCAATGGAAGATAAGCTTAACCTTGAACATGATACAAAAATGATTGGTGTAAATAACATTATCGTGATAGAAGATAATGTTAGGTATTACTCGTCATTTATGCCAATAATTTATACAGAGGTGCTTAACCAATCGAGACGATTAATTTCCGAAGGCATTAATATTACTCATCGCTTTTTAAGGATGAGATCCAGACCTAAAATTTTACTTTGTTCAACCTATGAGGAGGCAAGCAAATATTTTAAAAAATACGGGGAATACACACTTGGAATAATATCCGATGTAGCATTTCCTAAAAGAAATAAAATTGATCCAAAAGCGGGGGTCAAATTTGCCAGGCATGTTAAAAGAATTCAAAATGATATACCAATATTATTATTATCGGATAACGATGACAATAGAGAATTAGCCAATAAAGCAAACTGCTCATTTATCCTTAAAAATTCTGCACTGCTATTAGATGATTTAAGACAATTTATGATAGAGTATTTCAGTTTTGGCGATTTTGTATTCAGAAATAAAAAGGGAATTGAAGTAGGGCGTGCAAAAAATCTTAAAAGTATGGAAAAACAATTAAGTATTGCTCCTACAGAAAGTATAGAATATCATTCTGAAAGAAATCATTTTTCTAATTGGCTAAAATCAAGATCCGAATTTCAGCTTGCACATAGTTTAAGACCAAGAAAAGTTTCGGATTATAATTCAATTGAAGCTTTGCGGTCCGACCTTTTAAAATCAATAAAACGCTATATTCTTACACGCCAGAGAGGAATTATTACCGAATTTGTAAAGGAAGCTTTTGATCCGCAAAGTAGTTTTGCAAGAATTGGCGGCGGATCGCTCGGAGGAAAAGCCAGGGGACTAGGATTTATAAATTCGCTAATTAATGATTATAATATTTCCGATCAATTTGATGATATTCTCATTCATATTCCATCTGCTGTTGTTTTGGCTACAGATATTTTTGATGAATTTATTGAAGAAAATAACCTGAAAGAATTTGCGCTCCATTGCAAAGATGATAAAAAAATTACTGATAAATTTTTAGCTGCAAAAATATTCCCGGAAAAAGCTCTTGGAGATTTAGCTGCTTTTTTAAATGTTGTTCAAACGCCTCTTGCTATTAGATCTTCAAGTTTGCTGGAAGACTCACAGTATCACCCATTTGCAGGAGTTTATCAAACATATATGATTCCGAATAATCATAACAATTCGTTAATCAGATTAAACCAATTACTAATTGCCATAAAAAAAGTTTATGCATCAACATTTTTCCAGGGTGCGAAGGATTATATAAAACTTACCGCCTACCGTTCCGAAGAAGAAAAAATGGCAGTAATTATTCAAAAAATGATTGGTGAAGAACATAAAAATAGATACTATCCTACATTTTCCGGTGTTGCAAAATCTTATAATTTTTATCCAATTAAACCTCAAACTTCAGAAGATGGAATCGTAAATGTCGCACTGGGTCTGGGAAAAACTGTAGTTGATGGCGGAAAAAGTGTTAGATTTTGCCCAAAGTATCCAACCGACTTAATTCAATTTTATTCAGCCTCTGATTCTTTCGAATTTAGCCAAAAAGAATTTTATGCTTTACAGCTCGATTCAAAAGAAGAGATAGGTGATTCAATTCAAGATACCCAGACAAAATTATTTGGATTAGACATTGCAGAAAAAGATGGAACATTAAATTATGTCGGTTCAACGTATTCTCATGAAAATGACATTATTTATGATGGAATCGCAAGATATGGGAGCAGACTGATAACATTTTCTCAAATTCTTAAATATAAAATTTTCCCTCTATCTGAAATTTTGGATCTGATTTTAGATATGGCAGCTTGGGGAATGGGGAGCCCTGTTGAAATCGAATTTGCAGTAAATTTAGATAGCCCGCCGAACGAACCTAAAGAATTTGGTCTATTGCAAATGAGACCGTTGGTTTTAAATCAAGAAATGGAAGAATTGGAAATTGTAGAAGAGGACCAGTCAAAAATCCTTTGCGAAAGTACTCAGGTTATGGGTCACGGATTTGTAGAAAATATTCAAGACATTATTTATGTGGACTATCACAAATTTAATAGATCGGATAGTAGAAAAGTTTCTTTGGAAGTAAGTCAGTATAATTCGGAATTAATTAACCAGGATTGCCCTTATTTACTTGTTGGTGTAGGAAGATGGGGCACGTTAGATCCCTGGCTAGGAATTCCGGTTGAATGGGATCAAATTGCAGGCGCTAAAATTATTGTTGAGAGCAGCTTTAAAGATATGGAAGTAACTCCATCACAAGGCTCTCACTTTTTCCAAAATTTAACTTCATTTATGATTGGCTATTTTTCAGTTGGCAACAATTTTAAAAATAGTTTTATTGATTGGGATTGGCTCCTATCATGCAAAACTTATTCAGAAAAAGAATATACCAAACATGTTAAATTAGATGCTCCATTAGTTGTAAAAATGAATGGTAAAACTAATCAAGGTATAATTTTAAAACCTGAGAAAAACAAAAATGGATAAAGAAGAAATTTTAGACCATTGTCCTCACTGCGGGACAAAATTAAGCCCTTGGCAAAAAGTATTATTAAATGTTGATAGGGCAATTATGTGCAAAAAATGCTGGTATAGAATTATACTGGATCCTGTAGTTAAAGAACCGGCCAAACCAAACCAACCGGATTCAAAAGAAAAGAATGAAAAAAGGAGGGGTAATGGAAACGTATAATTCTTTTAAAATTACTCAACAGCAGCTTATTGAAGCCTCAAAGCTTTTGAATTTGGATGAATCGACAATAGATCTATTAAGCTGGCCGCAGAAAGAATTTAAATATACTTTACCGGTAAAAATGGATAATGGGAACACCAAAATTTTCCATGCATATCGAATTCAATATAATCATGCCCGGGGACCGGCAAAAGGTGGAATCAGATTTCACCCTGAGGAAACAGTAGATACTATAAGGGCTTTAGCTGCCTGGATGACATGGAAAACCGCAGTTGTTGACTTACCGCTCGGTGGTGGAAAAGGTGGAATAAAATGTAATCCTAAAGAAATGTCCGAAAGGGAATTAGAAAATTTATCCCGCGAATATATAAGAGCAATCGCAAATACTATTGGAATTGATAAAGATATCCCTGCTCCTGATGTTTATACAAATCCGCAAACTATGGCCTGGATGATGGATGAGTATGAAACTTTAACTAATAAACATCAACCGGGGGTTTTTACAGATAAACCGGAACAAATCGGCGGAACAAGGGGAAGAAGGGATGCTACTGCCAGAGGTGGAGTAATAACTGTTAGGGAAGCATGTAAAACGTTTGGATACGATCCGCATAAATCTTATGCAATTCAAGGTTTTGGAAATGCCGGGCAAAGAGCTGCACTTCTTCACCAAGAAATTCTAGATGGTGGTCGGCTTGTTGCCGTAAGTGACTCAAAAGCTGCTATTTATAATAAAAATGGTTTTGACACCAAAGAATTAGTTAAGTATAAACTTACAAAAGGTACAGTGAAAGATTTTCCGGGTGGTGAAGTAATCCCCCAGGAAGACTTATTAGAGTTGGATGTTGAGGTTCTTTACCCGGCAGCTCTTGAAAATGCGATTACGAAGGATAATGCGAGTAGAATTAAAGCGAAAGTTATTTGTGAACTTGCAAATGGACCGACAACTCCTGAAGCCGATCTGATCTTGAAAGAAAAAAATGTGCACTTAATTCCGGATATTTTAGCTAGTGCCGGTGGTGTTACCGTTTCTTATTTTGAAATTGTACAGGATAGTTATTCTTATTTCTGGGACGTCGATTTAGTGCATAAACGTTTGGATGATAAACTTACGGAAGCATATCACAGGGTTCAGGAAGCGATAAAAGATAAAAATGTTCATTCGCGTTTGGGGGCTATGGTTGTTGGTGTTGCCCGTGTTGCTCAAGCCTGTAAATTAAGAGGATGGGTGTAGAAAATTAGAATAATCTATTCAATTTCGGAAAATTTCAAGTAAATTTGTTGAATATTAGTTTTACGTGATTTAAATCTATCAGTTTCAAATCTTATACTCATATTCATTGCTAAAAAGATCCGAATAAATTAATTTGACATAGCTGAAATTAAATTTTGAGGAAAAAATGGACAAACTTATTGCTGCTGCTGGAAGAACAAACAATATTACCTATGCCGTAAGAGACGTTTTACTAATCGCCGATGAAGTTGCAAAAGCCGGTAAAGAAATGTTATACCTAAATATTGGGGATCCGAATATTTATGATTTTGCTCCGCCTAAACACATGATTGATGATACCTACGATGCAATGTTACAAAATTATAATGGTTATGCTCCAAGTTCCGGTATTAAATCGGCAGTTGAAGCTATTGAGAGAGAATCGGACAGAAAAGGAATAAAAAATATTCAGGATATTTTTGTTACAACCGGTGCTAGTGAGGCTATTGATATTTGTCTAACAGCATTAGTAAATGATGGTGAAAACATTTTAACTCCAACTCCCGGATATCCTTTATATACTGCAATACAGAGTAAATTACAAATGTATGAAAACCCTTATTACTTAAAAGAAGAGAACGGATGGCAGCCCGATATTGACGATATAAAAAATAAAATTAATGAAAAAACAAAAGCAATAGTAATTATAAATCCGAACAATCCTACAGGATCAAATGGCGATGTTGATACTTTAAAACAATTAATTGATTTAGCACTTGAACATAATTTAGTGATTTTTGCCGATGAGATTTACGATAAATTATTAATGGATGGTTCAAGCCATACTTCAATTGCATCCCTAAATAGTGAAGTCCCGATTATTACTTTTGGCGGATTATCAAAAAATTATATGGTTCCAGGATTCAGAATTGGCTGGGGAGTTGTCAGTGGAAATAAAAATATACTTTCAGATTATTTGGAAGCTATTAATAAAATTTTAAGATCCAGACTTTCTGCAAATCATCCTGAACAATATGCTATTGTTGGTGCATTAGAAGGAAATCAGGAGCATTTGGAAATTGCTATGCAAAAATTAACCAGACGTAGAAATATGACGGTTGACATGTTAAATGCAATTGACGGAATTTCTTGTGTTAAGCCCGAAGGTGCATTTTATGCTTTTCCAAAACTTGATATTAAAAATTCTGATAATCATTTTGTCTCGGAATTAATAAAAGAAACCGGGGTTGTTGTAGTTCCGGGAACAGGTTTTGGTCAGGTTGAAGGAACGAATCATTTCAGATTAGTATTTTTACCTCCGGAGGAAACTCTTGAAAAAGCATACAATAAAATTGGAGAATTTTTTAAAAAGTATGTTGATAAATTCGAGAACTAATCTTTACTTTACAATATAAAATTATTTTTGTGATGCCGAAATTCGTAAAATTAGAATTTCGGCATCTTTATTTTTCAGATAAACAAGAGGGATAATTGAATAATTATCAGATAACAACACTATCAAATGGATTAAGAATTGTTACGGAGAAAATAAATTACGTTAATTCGTTTTCATTAGGGTTTTGGTTTAATGTAGGCTCAAGAGATGAGCTAAAAAAGAATAACGGTATAAGCCATTTGCTTGAGCACATGTTTTTTAAAGGAACGAAATCGAGAAGTTCGAAAAGAATATCGGATGATATAGAGTCATTAGGCGGATATTTGAACGCTTTTACTTCAAAGGAGCATACATGTTTTTATGGAAGAGGGATGAGCAAAAATCTTGAAAAAACTTTTATTGTTTTAGCGGATATGGTTCAAAATTCATTATTTGATAGTAAAGAACTAAAAAAAGAATCTAAAGTAGTAATTGATGAACTTCACGACATTGAGGATTCTCCCGAAGAATTAATTTTCGATAAATTCGAAACAAATATTTTTAAGGGAAACTCGCTAAGTATGCCAATAATTGGAACTGAGAAAAATATAACGGAATTTGATCGATCAAATTTATTGGAATATATTGGGCAAAACTATTCAGTTAATAATTTTTGTATAGTTGCTTCCGGAGCTGTTGATCACGAAACTTTAGTGACATTATCCGAAAACTATTTGCAAAATATCAATCCAACTAAAGGGAAACGGAGAAAATTATTCCATAAAAATGAAGTAAGTAATAATTTTACTTATAAAGATATCAACCAAGCTCATCTTATTGTTGGAGGAACAACTTTTGGATATAACAAAAAAGAAAGAGCAGTTAGTAATGTAATATCCAATATTTTAGGTGAAGGAAGCAGTTCCAGGCTTTTTCAGACATTAAGAGAAAAAAATGGAATTGCATATCAAATAAATACATTTATGAATTCGTTTTATGATATATCTTCTTTTGGAGTATATGTAAGCACAAATGATGCCTCTTTAATTAGAGCGCATGATTTAATTTACACTGAATTTAATAAAATTAAGAATAAATATGTTTCAAATAAGGAACTAAAAAGAGCAAAAGAATATATAAAAGCTCATGTACAAATGAGTTTGGAGAATACTTCAAATAGAATGATGAGAATGGGGCATTCTATGCTGTATTATAACAGAATTAAAGAGTTGGAAGAATCGATGAACGAAATAGAAGCAGTCACAAAAGAAGAAATTCTCGATTACTCAAAAGAGTTATTCGGCGAAATGAATATTTCGAGTACACTAATAGCATCAAAAGACCAAATATCTTGATTTTTGAGCCAAAATCAAGATATTAGCGTACAAAAATATACTTTAAATAATAGTAGATTTATAAAAAAAGAATTATTAAATTGATCACAAATTACCAATTAAATCGATGCCTATGCAAAGATTTTTACTGTATCTAATTATAACAATAAATATAGGTTTTAGTTTTAATTTAGTTGGACAAACTTCTCCATCTTTTGTTCGATTCGATTCGCCTAGTTTTATACCCACTCGTCAAAATTTTAACACTTCGATAGTGTTTAAATTGGATGAACCCACATCCGATATTATTTCGATAAAATTTAATAAACCGAGATCTTTAGATATTGGAACAGCAAGTTTGAGATTGAAATCCTCAGATCAAAACCTTGATGTAAACCTTAGCTCCACAGATAGAAATGAGATTACAATTACTCTTGATAACTCAGAGCTGCAGTTAGAACATAATGTTTTGTACCAAATTATTCTAAATTGCTATTCATCAAAGCCAATTAAGTTTGATAAAAATGAATTTTTGTGGATTAATGATGATGCCGAAGATTTATTAAAAGAAAATAATTATCCTTTTGAAGAATCAAGAATTTATGATATTCAAAACACTGCAGGAAAAAGTTTAAAACTTAGAAATGAGTCCAGCTTGAAATTTGATTTTTCCGAAGAAGACGAATGGGAAAATATTTACACCGAATTTTGGATAAAATCCGAAAACAACTTAAAAGAATGTTTTAGTATTGAAAAAGCAAGCAACTTTGATACACTTATTTCTTTTTCCAAAAATGAATTTGGTTTTGTTGCATTTCCTATCCAAAAAAATGAAGATTATAGAAGTGATTTTTATTTAGGAGACGCTACATGGAATTATGTGGGAATTCTGTTGGCCAAACAGGGAACAAATGTAAGTATTACAACATATCTTAACTCTGTTTTAGTTCACTCAACTTTTGTAGAAAACGGTTTTGATTTACAAGAATTAATATTTGGGTTCGCTAATTCATCATCTGAGGCAACTTTTGAAATGGATAGATTAAAAATTTGGAAATTTAATAATAGTAGGGATATTGCAGAAAAAAACAAACATTTCTTAAGTTATGATGCGGATAGTTCTCAAATAATTTATCAATCGAATTTTGAGAATAAAGGCGAGTTTACTGCAGAATATGAGACAAATTCTCTTAAGATAGTTTCAAGTAATATTGATTATTCTAAATCGGATGCTCCAATTTTTTCTAAAGCTCCAAAGTTGACGGTAAATTTAGGAAGTACATATAATTCAATTGTCTGGTATGTTCAAGAGTACTCGGTTGCAGAAGAATTTTTAATAGAAAGAGCTGTTAGTGATGGTGAATTTCAAGTTGTTTACAAAACCCTTGCCGATGATGATCCGTTAAAAATCTATTATTTTACGGATGAGCTAATTAATGAAAATGAAGTTGCTTATTATAGAGTTAGACAAATTAATGCAGACGAATCGGAAGTATTTTCTGCCGAAATAAAGATAGGTAACAGAGAAATACAAGAATTTAATTTAAGTCAAAATTACCCAAATCCCTTTAATCCCATTACAAGTATTTACGTAGAAATTATTATCCCTGCGGATTTTGAAGTTAATGTGTACGATCTAGTTGGGAACAATGTATCTAGACTTCATGATGGATTCCTTGCCGAAGGAATGCATACATTTGAATTTGATGGTTCCAAGCTTCCATCCGGAATTTACTTTTACGAAGTAATCTCGCCAAAAGCACAAATTGTAAAGAAAATGATTCTGGCAAAATAATATTTAAAGTATTAACTTTTCTTTTTGTAAATTATTATATTCAAATAATGTTATCTAAAGTATATTCAAGTGCTACATTTGGTATTGATGCGTTTATTATTGAGGTAGAAACTCATTGTGAAAAACAAATTCCTTCATTTACAATTGTTGGCTTACCCGATAACGTTGTAAAAGAAAGCCGGGAAAGAGTAAACGCGGCAATTAAAAATAGTCAATATGAATTTCCGCTCAAAAAAATAACCGTAAATTTAGCCCCTGCCGATATTAAAAAAGAGGGAAGCTCATTTGATCTACCAATTGCAATCGGGCTCATTTCTGCAAACGGTAAGGTAAATAAAGATAAGTTAAGTAAAACCGTTATCCTTGGAGAACTAGCTCTTGATGGTACTCTTAGAAAAATAAGGGGTGGACTTTCAATTGCTGCCGAAGCTAAGAAAACGGGATTTGAAAATCTAATTCTTCCGGTTGAGTCGGTAAAAGAGGCTTCAATTGTTGAAGGAATTAATGTTTATGGATTCCGTAACCTTAAACATGTTATTGATTTTCTGAATTCGGATGGAAATTTTGAACCTCAGAAATCGGATTTAAAAGAAATCTTTTCTGGAGTTAATTCTTATCATTTGGATTTTTCCGATGTAAAAGGACAGGAAAATGTTAAAAGGGCATTGGAAATTGCAGCTGCCGGTGGTCATAATATTTTAATGATTGGCCCGCCGGGATCGGGAAAAACCATGCTGGCAAAAAGAATTCCTTCAATTTTACCTCCGTTAACTTTTGATGAGGCACTTGAGACCACCAAAATTCACTCAATTTCCGGAATATTGCCTAAAGAGAATGCTTTAGTTACGGAAAGGCCGTTCAGAAGTCCGCACCACACAGTTTCCGATGCGGCTCTCATAGGAGGAGGATCATTTCCAAAACCGGGGGAAGTTTCTTATTCTCATCATGGAGTATTATTTTTAGACGAATTGCCTGAATTTAAAAAAAATGTATTAGAGGTTTTGCGTCAGCCGCTCGAAGATTCGAAAGTGACGATAAGTCGATCAAAGTTATCACTCGAATTTCCGGCAAATGTTATGCTTGCTAGTGCAATGAATCCCTGTCCCTGCGGATATTTTACCGATCCTAATAAAGAATGTACATGTAACTCAGGTATGATTCAAAAATATATGTCAAAAATATCCGGTCCGCTTTTAGATAGAATAGACATTCATATTGAAGTTCCGGCAGTTAAGTACAAAGATTTATCATCACATGATAGAGGAGAAAAATCAAGTTTAGTTAGGGAAAGAGTTGTAAAAGCACGAGAATGCCAAACTAAAAGATTCAATCAAAATAGGTTTATTTTTAATAATGCCGATATGGGCTCCAAAGAAGTTCGCGAGTATTGTTCCTTAGATAAACCGGGTTCGGAATTACTTAAAATGGCAATGACAAAACTAGGGCTTTCTGCAAGAGCCTATGATAGAATATTAAAAGTGAGCAGAACAATAGCCGATCTTGAGGACAGCGAAAATATATTGCCAAATCATATTAGTGAAGCAATTCAGTATAGAAGTTTAGACCGGGAGTTGTGGAACCATTAAAACAATTATGGTCAAATCTTAAGGACTTGTTTAAGAATTCCGATATTCTCAATTTGAACTATAAAGTTATAAAAGTGAAGTGGAGAATATTATGAAAAAGAGAATAATAATTTGTTTGGTAATTTGCACATCGTTTATTTTTTCGCAAGAAAAAGTCGAAAAACACGTATCACCACATTTTAGTCTGCATGGCGGTATAAATTTTACGGATGTAAAAAATTTGTGGGGTGCATTTTTATTTGAAGGAAAAACACCTGTTAGTAAAAACTTATTAATTAAACTATCGTTTGGGTACACAAATTTAATTAAAAGTCGTAACTACACGGTAAACAGTTTTACAGAACGAAAAATTGAAAATATTTTGGCCTATGAAGCTGTTTCCTACGAGATCTCTAAAATCGAATATCAAATCATTCCAATTTCCGTTGGATTACAGTATAATATTAATAGTTCTCTATTCCATCCTTACACGTTTATGGAGTTAGGTTATAACTTAATTGATCCTAAATCTTATAAGGAAAAATATCAGGTACTATTTGAATATGATAAATATGGAGAACTGCCTCTCGAACATAGAAATGTTGATGTCCTGCCAAATGGATCATATAAAGTTGCAATTGGGGTAGGATTTAATTATCTCCTAACAACTAAACTAGGATTAGATGTTAGGTTTCTAACACAAATAGATTCCGAGTTGATTGAATCAAATCAATTATTAGTAGGGCTTTCTTTCTAAAAGAAACAATTTCACAAAATCATATCAAATTAATTTATACTAAAAAAGTATTTTCTTTTGGCAGAATTCTTGCTTTTTAAAAAAAAGGACTCTATTTTTATAGACTCTGAAAAATGAAATGTTGTATTTGGGCGGACGCCGGAGTTGGAGAGCCGGGGCGGACTGTAAATCCGTTGGCGAACGCCTTTGGGGGTTCGAATCCCTCGCCGCCCACAACTTCCCCAAATCGATTTATAAGCGGGGGTAACTCAATTGGTAGAGTCACAGCCTTCCAAGCTGTTGGTTGCGGGTTCGAGTCCCGTCTCCCG
>Ga0209633_10002119_pt1 | contig 19557 bp, 17 predicted proteins | sample Cruoilmetagenom1_FD_187290 | JGI IMG/M metagenome (GOLD analysis project Ga0209633, IMG submission 187290) | Oil polluted marine microbial communities from Coal Oil Point, Santa Barbara, California, USA - Sample 1 (SPAdes) (version 2) | ecosystem: Environmental > Aquatic > Marine > Oil seeps ... | reverse complement strand
ACTTCATATATTCACTTGTCGTTTAACAAGGCGTGGATTCCTTTTAATTAGAATACACTTTAAACTTTTAACCTTGTTAAGGATATTATATCACATGTTCTTTTTGAACAAGTGTTCATTGATGAAAGACCGTCTAAATTCATCTCCACCCAATGCGTAGCTTAGATGGAGTGTTCTTTAGACAATTAATAAAATTAACCAAGCTCGCTTTACGAGCTTTTTTTACATTTAAATATTAAAATTATATTAAATTTATTATTTGAATGTAAATTAAAGTAAAAATATGGTAAAATCTAATGAAAGATGAAAGGAGGCAGAAAATGTTAAAAAAATTTTCAAATGTATTTATAGGTGGAATAGGAGGGCTTATTGGATTGGGGGTTGCAAATGCAATTCAGAAATTAGATTTATTTCCTACAATTAATATGACTGTACTATATGCAGCAAGCGCAATTATTTTGTTTATTTTATTTTTATTATTATCAAATGCATTTATTAAAGTGATTAAGAAATTAATAACTACGATTGAAAAAGAAATATTAACATTGAATTCAAAGGAAATAATTTTTTCGACAATTGGTTTTACAGTGGGGATGTTGATTGCGCTGTTAATTAGCAATATTTTTAAGTATATTCCAATAAGGGTTATAGGATTAGTACTTACTGTTATAACATATATTATTTTTGGTTATTTAGGAATAAGTATACCAAGAAATTATGTTACAAATATTGATTTTTTACAGTATTTTCCAAGTATAAAAAAAGATAAAAAAATAAAGAGTGATGGTCAAGGAAATTGCAACTTATTTCAGTGTAAAATTGTGGATACTAGCGTTATTATTGATGGTAGAATTCTTCATATTGTAAAAACCGGATTTATTGAAGGAAAATTAATTATTCCAAATTTTGTACTTGATGAATTGCAACATATTGCTGATTCAGCAGATGATTTAAAAAGAAAAAAAGGCAGAAGAGGACTGGATATTTTAAAAGGATTAATTGATAGCAAAGATATTGAAGTTGAAGTCATGGATATTGATTTTGAAGTTGAAGAAGTTGATAGTAAATTATTAAAACTTGCTATAAAACTGAACGGTGCTGTTTTAACAAATGATTATAATTTAAATAAAGTTGCTATAGTACAGGATGTTAAAGTATTAAATATTAATGAATTAGCAAATGCTGTTAAACCTGCAGTTCTACCAGGTGAAAAATTTACAGTTGAAATTATTCAAAAAGGAAAAGGCAATAACCAGGGTGTAGGTTACCTTGATGATGGCACTATGATAGTTGTTGAAAACGGACAGAAATTTATAGGAAAAACAATTAATACTCTTGTTACAAGTGTACTTCAAACTGATGCTGGAAGAATGATTTTTGTAAAACCTGAATAGAAAATGAGGATATTTATGAATTCTGCAATTATATTAGCTGCTGGTAATTCCACTAGAATGGGAAAAAATATAAATAAACAATTTATAAAATTATTTGATAAAGAAGTTATTTATTATACTGTTAAGACTTTTGAAGAATCTGAATTGATAGATGAGATAATTCTAGTGGTGAAAGAAGAAGAAATTAATGATTTTAAAATATTAATTGAAAAATATAATTTTAGAAAAATTAAAATAACAGTTGGTGGGAATAGTAGAAAAGAATCTGTTTATAATGGACTAAAAGAAATTTCAGAGAAATCTAAAAACGTACTTATACATGATGGAGCTAGGCCTTTTTTAAAAGAAGAATATTTAAATAAGGTATTAGATGAATTAGAAGTTGAAGAAGCTGTTATTTTAGCTGTAAAAACTAAAGATACAATAAAATCTATTAGAAATGGATATATTGTAAATACTCTTAAACGTTCGGAACTTATTAATGTTCAAACGCCTCAAGGTTTTAAAAAAGATAAAATTTTAAAAGCATATGAATATGGAGTTTCAAATAATATTGAAGCGACAGATGATAGCCAATTAGTTGAAAAATTAGGAATAAGAGTTAAAGTTATTTATGGAGATTATGATAATATTAAAATTACGACTGAAGAGGACATAAAATTTGGTGAAATAATTCTTAAAGGTGGTTTGTAATGAGAATTGGTATTGGTTATGATGTTCATAAATTAGTTAAAGGAAGAAAGTTGATACTTGGTGGAGTGGAGATTGAACATGAATATGGTCTTTTAGGTCATTCTGATGCTGATGTCTTAATTCATGCAATAATGGATGCGCTTCTTGGTGCAGCAGGATTAGGAGATATTGGAAGACATTTTCCTGATACTGATGATACGTTTAAAGGAATTTCTTCTTTAAAACTATTAAAAATGGTAAATGATAAGTTAATGGATAAAGGCTATGAAATTAACAATATTGATTCTGTGATAATAGCTCAAAAACCAAAATTAAAAAAATATATTGAAATGATGGAAGAAAATATTGCGAAAATACTAAAAATTAATATTAACGATATTAATATAAAAGCAACGACAACTGAAAAACTTGGTTTCAATGGACGAGAAGAAGGAATTTCTTGTGAAGCTGTAGTTTTAATTAAATAATCAATTGCCTGCATTCTTAGTGCAGGTTTTTTTATTGTATAGAAAAAAATGTGATAAATGTGTAGTTGATTCACTTTATATATTTGTAAATCCCACTAAAATTTATAAAAAAATATAAAATAATTTATATTTTTATAATATTTATAAGTTATAATTAAATAAATGATTTGTGGAGGTTTTTTATGAGTATTAGAAAAAAATTATTTATTATGATTATTTCAACTATTATAATTGTATCGGGAGCATATTATCATAGTTTATCAAAAGCTGTCGAATTTGCGCTAAATGGGCCTGAAGATAGACTTGCAAATAAAATGAAAGAAGATAAAGAATATGCTAAAATAAATTCTGATATCGAAAATCTTTCTATAGAATTTAGTAAAATAATATTTAATAATCCAAATTATATTTATGATGATGATAAGATGCTAGAATTAGAAAAAATGATAGAAAGTGATATAGTTGGATTTGATATAAGAAAAAACAATAAAATAATTTGGAAATCAAATTTACAAAAATATGATTATGACATAGTAGATTATCCTGAATTTGGTATAACTACATTAATTCAACCTAGAAAACAAAGCGAATTAAATAATAAAGAGGATATAAAAATAATTAAGCAAATCGACTTTTATTTTCCAAGTGGTGATGTTGGAATTGTTTATATTTTTATTAAAAGAGATTTAGTTTCGATAATAAGAACAAATTTATTTTTTGGAACTGCATTTATGTCGCTTTTTTTAGTAATTATACTTGGGATAATGAATTCGCTTTTTATATATAGATCAATTTCTATACCTTTAACTAAATTAATTGAGGGTGTAAAAAAAATGAAGGATTCAAATTATGATTTTGAATTTGATATAAATAAAAATGATGAAATTTCTAAAGTTGCAAAATCATTTGAAGAATTAAGAGTTGAACTTCTTGAGAGCAGAGAAATAAGAAATGAATATGAAAAAGATAGAAAAGAATTTATTGATAATATTACTCATGATATTAATACACCGATAACTTCTGCTTCAATGAATATAGATGCAATACTTGATGGAGTGATTGATAATAAAGAGAAAGAAAAAAGATATCTAAAAAATATTAAGGAAAAAATAGGAGTTGTAAGTACTCTTGTCGATGAATTATCATTAATTTCAGAAATGGATTTAAATAAAAATATAGCTGAATTTACTTTTGTGAATATGGAAAGTTTTTTTAATGATATTATTGACGAAATGAAATATGAAAAAAAATATGATAAAGTGGAGATTGAATATAGAAATGAAATTCAAGGCTTTATTAAAGAAATTGATGTGCAAAAATTTAGAAGAGTAATTCTAAATATAGTTGAAAATTCAATTAAATATTCTGATAAAGATGAAATAAAAATATTTATTGAATCAAAAATAATTAATAAAAAAGTGGTTATTTCAATTGAAGATAATGGTCCGGGAATTAGAGATGGATATTTAGATATCTTTAAGAGATTTTATAGAGAGGATAAAAGTAGAAATGGTGAGATTTCAGGCTCTGGATTAGGTTTATCAATTGTTAAGAAAATAATTGAAATGCATGATGGTGAGATATATTCTGAAAAAGCATCAAATTTTGAAAATGGACTTAAAATAAATATAATTTTATAGGTGGTGTAAAATGAAAAAGATATTGATAATTGAAGATGATAGAAGTATTGCAGAAGTTGAAAAAGATTATTTAACAATTAATAATTTTTCGGTTGATGTATCGTTTGATGGAAATGAAGGACTTAAAAAAGCACTTGAAAATAATTATAATTTAATAATTATTGATTTAATGCTTCCAGGACTTGATGGTTTTAAAATATGTAAGGAAATAAGGAAAGTAAAAGATATTCCTTTAGTGATGGTAACGGCTAAGAAAAGTGATATTGATAAAGTTAGAGGATTCGGTTTAGGCCTTGATGATTATATGACTAAACCATTTAGTCCTCATGAACTAGTAGCAAGAGTAAAAGCACATATTTCAAGATATGAAGCATTATCAATGAAAAAAGTTAATGATAATGACATAATAGAGGCAAAAGGTATTATAATAAATTTAACAGAGCATATTGTTACGGTGAATGGTAAAGAAATAGTTTTAACTTCAAAAGAGTTTGAATTATTAAGACTTTTAATGGAAAACAAAGGAAAAGTATTTTCAAAACAGGAAATATTTAAAAAAATATGGGGATATGATTCAGATGAAAACATTCCTACTATTACTGTTCATATTAGAAAACTAAGAGAGAAAATAGAATTTGATCCAGGTGAACCTGAATATGTAAAAACGGTATGGGGTGTAGGATATAAATTTGATAAAAGGTTATAAAAGATGAATTTTAAATTTTTTTTTTAACCGTATTTTAATGTTTTTAATAGCAAAAGAATAAAATAAAAAACTTGCAAACGTTTTCAACCTGGTGTACAATAATGACACCGTAGGACAGTGAGGAAAACTATGAAAAATATAACTATGAAAGATATTGCGAAATTGGCTGGAGTGTCTGTAAAAACTGTTTCAAGAGTAGTTAATAATAATTCTGAAGTTAAAACTGAAACTAGAAATAAAGTTTTAGGAATAATAAAGCAAGAAAATTATCAAGTAAATATTTTAGCAAAAGGATTAAGAGAGCAAGAGACTCATACAATAATGATTTTTATTGATAAGCATGATCATCTAGGAGGTTACTGGAATGCATGGCATACAGAAGCTATTCAAGAATTGATGAATTGTGCAAAGATAAGAGGATATAAAGTTGTTATTTCATCTTCTTCTGCAAGAGGATTTATAGGTGACGATACTGATGGTTTTTTACTTTTAAAAAACGGTTTAGCTGATGGAGCAGTTATATTTGATAATAAAGAGGATGATATTAGAATTAATTATTTGAAAAATAATAATATTCCTTATGTTTTAATTGGTAAAGAATTAAACTCAAATTATAATTATGTTGATTTAGATAATGAAAAAGTAGGATATATTGGATATAGACATTTATATGAAAAAGGTTATAGAAAAATTAAATTTTTATTAAGTGATGAAACTTTTATTGTTAATGAAGAAAGAGCTCTTGGATTTAAAAGAGCTTGTAAAGAAATTAATGCTAAATGTGATATCATTTATAGTATTTTCAGTATTGAATTAGCATATGAAAAAACTGTTGAATTACTAGAAAAAAATGATACTGATGCAATATTTATTTCAGGAGATGAAAGAGCTTTTGGAGTTTATAAAGCAATTCAAGAAAGAGGATTAAAAATACCTGAAGATATGGCAGTGCTTAGTATAGATAATATTAAATATTCAGGCTATATTACACCTCCATTAACAACTATATCGCAAGACCTTAAAGTTTTTACGAAAGAAATTATAGAAATGTTAATTTCAAGTATTGAAACAAAATCAAATAAAATAGAGTCGAAATTAATTGAACCGAAAATTATTATTAGAAAATCAACATAAAATTTTTAAATTAAATGACAACGTGAGACAAAAGGAGAAAAGATGAGAATATTAATTGCAGTAGATTCTTTTAAAGATTCACTATCTGCTATAGATGTTTCAAAAAACATAAAAAAAGGAATATTAAAAGTTAATAATGAAATAGAAGTAAAAGAACTTCCTTTGGCTGATGGTGGAGAAGGAACAATGAAAATTCTTATAAATAATTTAAATGGTGAAATAGTAAAGCTTGATGTAACAGGCCCTCTTGGGAAAAAAGTTAATGCTTCATATGGAATTATTAACGAAGAAATTGCTATTATAGAAATGGCAGAAGCTGCAGGATTACAATTATTAAAACAGAATAAAAGAAATCCGCTTATAACTACAACTTATGGTGTTGGTGAATTGATATTAAATGCTCTTGAAAAAGGGATAAGAAAATTTATAATTGCAATTGGAGGGAGTTCAACAAATGATGGTGGAGTAGGTATGGCTGCTGCATTAGGAATAAAATTTTTAAATAAAGAGTTAAAAGAAATTGAATTAAACGGTAAAGGATTAAAAAATCTATTTAAAATAGATACTAATGAAATTGATGATAGAATAAAAGATTGTGATTTTAAAGTTGCATGTGATGTTAATAATGTATTGTGCGGCATTAATGGTGCAGCATATGTTTATGCAAAACAAAAGGGTGCAACTAATGAAATGATTGAAATTTTAGATAATAATTTAATGAATTATGCAAATATTATAAAAAAAGATTTGAATATTGATATATTTAATATTGAAGGAGCTGGAGCTGCAGGTGGTTTAGGTGCAGGATTAATTGCATTTTTAAACGGAAATTTAGAATCTGGATTTGAAATTATAAGTAATAGATTGAATTTGGAAAATGAGATTAAAAATTGTGATTTAGTTATTACTGGTGAAGGTAAAATTGATTTTCAATCATTAAATGGTAAAGTTCCTATTGGAGTTGCAAAACTTGCTAAGAAATATTCAAAAAAAGTAATTGTCATTGCTGGAAGTGTAGGAGAATTAACAGATGAAATTTATGATTTAGGAATTAATTCAGTATTTTCAATAATTAATAAACCTATGAAATTAGAGGAAGCATTAAATAAAGAAATAACTGAAAAAGGTTTAATGAAATTAACTGAACAAATAATTAGATTGTTAAAATGAAAGGAATTTTATGATTTTAAAAGAAAGTGAATTGAAAATTAAAGAAAAATTAGAAAAATTATATGGAAATGATATTAATGGAATATATGATGAAATCAAATATAAAATGAATGAATTTAATAAATTAAACCCAGAATTTAAGGATATTAATAAATGGGTAGATGAAAAAGATATATTTTTAATAACATATGGAAACAGTATAATATCTGAAAGCAATCTTCCTTTTGAAAATCTTAATGAATTTTCTAAAAGATATTTAAAAAATCATATTAAAAACATACATTTATTGCCGTTTTTCCCATATTCTTCAGATGATGGTTTTTCAATAATTGATTATTATAAAGTGAATGAGAATTTTGGTACATGGAAAGATATTGAAAATCTAAATCAGAATTTTGATTTAATGTTTGATGGTGTTATAAATCATATTTCAGCTAAAAGTAAATGGTTTAAAGGATATCTTTCTGGTGATGAAAAATATAAAAACTTCTTTATTGAAGCGGAATATTCTGATGAATTAAAGAAAGTTACTAGACCAAGAGCATTACCGTTATTAAATGAATTCGAAACAACAAATGGTAAAAAGAAGATTTGGACTACATTTAGTAGAGACCAAATAGATCTTAATTATAAATCAAAAGAGCTTTTATTAGAAATAATTGATGTAGTATTATTTTATGTTTCTAAAGGATCAAGATTTTTAAGATTAGATGCAATTGGTTATTTGTGGAAAGAAATTGGTACATCATGTATACATTTGAATAATACACATTTAGTAATTCAGTTATTTAGAGATATTTTAAATATTGTTGCACCTTCTACAGTATTAATTACAGAAACAAATGTACCTCATAAAGAAAATATTAGTTATTTTGGTAATGGAATAAATGAAGCTCAAATGATTTATCAATTTCCTCTTCCGCCTTTAGTGTTACATGCAATACATTTTGGAGATGGAAGTTATTTATCAAATTGGGCAAAAGAATTAAAATTAAATTCTGAAAAAACAACATTTTTTAATTTCCTTGCATCCCATGATGGTATTGGATTAATGCCAGCTAAGGATATTTTACCTAAAGAAGATATTGAGAAAGTTGTTGAGCAAGTTAAGAAAAATGGTGGATATGTATCTTATAAAGATAATCCAGATGGAACACGAAGTGCTTATGAACTTAATGTGAATTACTTTGATGCATTAATTTCTGATAATGATACTGATGATGATAAAGTAAATAAATTTATATTAACACAATCAATTTTATTAAGTATTATTGGTTCTCCTGCTATATATATTCATAGTTTAGTAGGATCTAGAAATTATTATGAAGGTGTTAAAAACACAGGAAGAAATAGATCAATAAATAGAGAATCTTTGGATTTTGAAAATTTAGTAAATGAAATTGAAAATAAAGATAGTATTAGAAATAAAATTTATCAGAAATATATTGAATTAATAGATATTAGAAAAAATGAAGCGTGTTTTCATCCAAATGCAAATATGGAAATAGTTGATGCAGATAACAGATTGTTTTGTTATAAAAGAATTAGTAGTGAAAAAGAAATTTTAGTAATTAACAATATGTCAAATGAAGAAGTAGATATAGCTATTGATAAAGAGTATGTTGATATAATATCAAATGATTATATTAAAAGTAAAACTATTAAATTAAAACCATATCAAATGAAATGGTTAAAAAGTGTATAAATCAAGTATTGTCTTGATTAATATAAAAAGGATGTGCTATCGCACTATATGTATAAGGGAGGAAAAATGAAAAAGTTTTTAGTAATGTTATTAGTATTGTCTCTTGTAATGGCATCTTTCGCAGGATGCGCAAAAAAAGAAGAGCCTGTTAAAGCTGAAGAACCAGCAAAAGTTGAAGAACCAGCAAAAGCAGAGGAACCAGCAAAAGTAGAAGAACCAAAAACTTTAAAAATCACTTCTGGTTTATGGTCTAGACCTGAAGAGCAACAATTTATTAGAGAGGAAATTTTACCAGGATTCGAAAATGAATTCAATGTAAAAGTTGAGCTTGAAGTAATTGACAATATCGAAAAAGTTATGGAAGCTCAAAAAGCTTCTGACAAATGGACTACAGATGTTGTTATGACTCATAGTGGAAAAATGCCATTATACATTGAAAATGAATATGTGCAACCACTTAATGATATTAAAGATTCTTTAGATGTTAGTTTCATGGATGCATTTGAAAGTGCTACAACAGAAGGAAATAATACTTATTATTTACCAATTTCTGCAGATGTATATTTATTAATTGCAAATAAAAAAGCATTACCTTATTTACCAGATGGTGCTGATGTAACTAAATTAACATGGGATCAATATAAAGATTGGGCTATTAATATGGCAAAAGATGTTGGACCTAAAGTTTCTTTCCCATTAATGCCAGTTAAAGCAACTGTATATCAAATGGGTGGACTTGGATTATCTTATGGTAGTGAATTCCCAATGATTAATTCTGCTGGTATGGTTGACGCATGGGGCGTTGTTGGTGAAATGGTTAAAAACAATGCAATTTTAGAAACATCATTTAACTATAGTGATCCAATTGAACAAATGAAATCTAGCGAAGCTTGGTTATCATTCTACCATATGGTACCAGTAGGAGATATTTATTCTTCTGCACCAGCTAAATATGTTGTTGCTGCTGCACCTGCAGGACCAAATGGAAACGGTTCAATTGCTGGAGCATGGGGAGTTGGAATTACAGCTGGAACAAAAAACAAAGAAGCTGCTGACGAATTCATTAAATATTTAGTACGTCCAGAAGTATTATATCAAGTTGCTGCTGGTACAGGCGGATTTATTCCACCAGTAGAAGAAGTAATTGCACAATTAGGTGAAGAACCTAAAGATATTATCATGAAAAAAGGTTTAGATACATTACAAAATGGTGTTGTATCAGGAGTTCCAGGATCAGATTATACTGATTGGGGAGCTGTTAAATCAGTTTATGATACAGTATTTAAAACTATGTGGGATAATAATGGTTCATTAGATCAATCATTCTTAGACGAACAACAAAAAGCATTAGAAGCATTAGAAAAATAATTGAAACAGAAAAGGGGATATGATTATCCCCTTTTTTAAAAAACAAAAAGGGGTGATTTTATGAAGAATAAATTTAGGAAGTGGACTCCATATTTTTTACTAACTCCGGCATTATTATATTACTTATTTTTTTGGATAAGACCAGTTTTTAACGCATTTATTGGAAGTATGACTGATTTTGATGGCAGTTTTTCTTTAAGATTTTTTATAGAAGTTTTTAAAGAGCCAATGTTTTCAGCTGCATTTCGTAATTCGGTACTATTCGCATTGATTTCAGTATTATTACAATTTTCAATTGCATTTATGATGGCACTATTATTAAATAAAAAATTTAAAGGTGTAAATTTACTGTTATTTATTGCTTTGATACCAATGGCTGTTCCGCCTGCTGCGGTTGCTATTTTATGGAAAACTGGATTTTCAACATTTGGATGGTTAAATAATATACTAATTACATTACATATTATTAAAACACCAATATTATGGATGACAGCACAAGGATTTAATGCGCTTTTATTTTTAATATTAATTGATACATGGACAGTTTTACCATCTGTAATGATAATATTATTAGCTGGTTTACAGAATTTAAATAAAGAATATGAAGAAGCGGGTTTGATTTTTGGAGCAACTAAATGGCAAGTTACAAAAGATATTGTTATGCCAATATTAAAGCCAACAATTATTACCGCTGTAATATTACGGATGATTGCTGCAATTCAAGTTTGGATGATATCAGTTATGATGTTTGGTTATGGTAGAGTTCCTTTCTTAGTAGAACGAATTGCATATTATACAGATGTTGTACCTATGTTAGATGAAAGTTATAAAATGTCGTTAACATATTCGGTAATTGTTACAGTAATTGTAATGTTATCTGTAGTATTATATTTAAGAGCTAGTAAAAAAAGTAAGAAAGAGGTGGAAATATGAATCAAAGAAGTTTAATTGCAAAAACAGTATTTTATTTATTTATAGCAACAATGATAATTGCAATTTTAGTACCGTTTTTTCTTTTTTTATCGACTTCAGTTTATTCGGAATATGAAGTTTATGAATTTCCACGAAAATTTATACCAAGAACAAGTTTTGATTTAAAAATTGATTGGGTTGATGATAAATATGATTTTTCAGTATTTAGTAGGGAAATGGATGATTATGAATTATTGATTCAAACTGATGATTTAGATAAATTGCGACGTTTTCTAAAAAGAAATTTATCTGTTCAAAAAACAAATGAGGAAATTGATAGAGATTTTTCTATTTCAAAGAATGGAGAGCCTTTATATTTAACATATAAAAAAGATTTACTCTATAATTATAAAACATTTTTTTCTATTACGAATAAAGCTGGTAAAGCTGTTGTGAATTCTGTAATAGCAGCTGGATGGACAATATTAATATCTTTGTTTTTTGGTAGTTTAGCTGGATATGCTATTGCTAGATATAAATTTAAAGGAAGAGAACAATTAAGTTTAATTTTATTAGTTGTTAGAATGTTCCCTGCAGTAGCAATTGCAATTCCGATGTTAGTGTATTTACTTAAAATGAATTTTGATAATACTATGATTGGTTTAGCAATTGTATATTCTGTTGGTAATATTGCATTAACTGCATGGATTACAAGTAGTATATTTAGTGGGATAAATGTTGAGCTTGAAGAGGCATCTTATGTATTTGGCGCAACTAAATTACAAACATTTATTAAAATCACATTACCACTTGCTGTACCTGGATTAATTGCTTGTAGTATGTATGCTTTCTTAGCTGCATGGAACGATTCTATAACAGCTTTGATTTTATCAAATAATAACCCAACACTTTCTTTAGTAATATATAAAGCTATTGGCTCAAGTAGTGCAATTCAACTTTCAGCTGCTGGTGCGGTTATTTTGATTATGCCTGCATTAGTATTTACATTTATTATTAAGAACTATATAAACCAGTTGTGGGGAGAAGTAAAATTATAAATTATTAAATATAAAGGATGGTGTTTATGGAATTTTTAGAATTGAAAAACTTAACGAAAATATATCAGAAAGATATTATTGCAATTGACAATATTAATTTAAAAATACATGATGGAGAATTTCTTGTATTATTAGGGCCTTCTGGTTGTGGTAAAACTACAACTATGAGAATGATTGCAGGCCTTGAAGAAGTAACTAAAGGTGATATTTTATTAGAAGGTAAACGCATAAATGATTTAAGACCTAAAGATAGAGGCGTTTCAATGATATTTCAAAGTTATGCAATATGGCCTCATATGACAGTTTTTGAAAATATTGCATATGCATTAAAACTTAGAAAAATGGATAAAGCAGTAATTAAGGAAAAAGTTCTTGAAGTAGCTAAAAAAGCAAGTATTATTGATTATATTAATAGATATCCAACTCAATTATCTGGTGGGCAACGTCAACGTGTTGCAGTAGCTAGAGCGATGGCTGTAGAACCAAAACTATTTTTAATGGATGAACCATTATCAAATTTAGATGCAAAACTTAGAGTTTCAATGCGTACAGATTTAAAAGAAGTTCATAATGAATTAGGAGCAACTTCAATATTTGTTACACATGATCAAGCTGAAGCGATGAGTTTAGCAGATAGAATTGTAGTTATGAATACAGGTACTATTGAGCAAATTGGTTCTCCAAATGATATTTACCATGATAGTAAAACAATGTTTGTTGCAAATTTTATTGGTTCTCCATCGACAAATTTTATTGATATTGAAATATTTGAAAAAGATGGTAAATATTTTGCTAAAAATGATGCATTTATTTTTGAATTAGATAGTAAATTTAATGAAGGTATTTCAAAATATGTTGGAGAAATTGTTGTTTTAGGTGTAAGACCTGAAAACTTTACTTTAGTTGATGATGAAGATAAATTATTTGATTTAGATGTAATTTTAATTGAGCCACAAGGTTCTCATAGTGTTGTTGTTGGAAAATTATTAGGAAAACAAATAAAAATTGTTACTTCAAAAGTTTTTGATTTGAATAGTAAAGGTAATATGAAAGTCAAAATTGGTGGAGATTATTTTATTTTTGATAAGAATTCTGAGAAAAGAATTCACTAGGGAGGAAATATGAATATTGCCTTAATACATTTTAGGGTTGGTGAAACTGATGGTGTTTCATTAGAAATGGATAAATGGAGAAGAATTTTAGAAAAAATGGGTCATCATACTATGTATGTAGCAGGAAGCGAAGGAACTAGTAAAGCAACAATTATTCCTGAATTGTTTTATAGGGATGAATTTGATTTAATGTTAAATGATGAATGTTATATAAAATTAGAAAATTATGATGAAAAGAGTTTAATAAAAGCTGTAATAGATAGATCTAAAGTAATTGAGGAACAGTTTGTTAAAATATTCAAAGAAAATGAAATAGATTTAATTGTACCAAATAATTTATTTTGTTTAGGACGTAGTCCTCATATTGGAATGGCACTTTATAATGCTATTAAAAGAACAAATGTAAAAGTAGTAAATCATCACCATGATTTTTATTGGGAAAGAGAATTTTTTCAAAATCCAACTATCAGCTTTATTGAAGAAATATTAGAAAAATATTTTCCGCCAGTAGATTTTGGAGATAATATGAAGCATGCGGTTATTAATAAACTTGCACAAGTTGATATAAAAGCAAGAAAAGGGATTGAAGCAAAAGTAATTCCAAATGTATTTGACTTTAATGCTGAACTTTGGATAAAAGATGAATTTAATAAGGATTTTAAAGAAAAATTAGGTGTTACTGATAATCAAATTTTATTTTTACAAGCAACAAGAGTTACAAATAGAAAAGCCATTGAATTAGCTGTGGATTTAATTCATGAATTAAATAAAGAAGAAAATAAAAAAATGATGATTGGAAAGACATTGTATAATGGAAAAATATTTAATAAAGATACTGAATATGTTTTAGCACTTGTTGGAATGCATGAAGGTGGAGATGGATATGAAGAAAAATTAATTAATCATGCAAAAGAATTAAATGTAAATATGATTGTTAATCCAGATCTAGTAGATCATTCAAGACATATAAGTGAAAATGGAGATAAAATCTATTCATTATGGGATGCTTATGTATATTGTGATATGATTACTTATCCAAGTATTTATGAAGGATGGGGAAATCAATTTTTAGAAGGTTTATTTGCAAAAAAACCTCAAGTTGTTTATGAATATACTGTATTTGAAAGTGATATTAAAGAGAAAAATTTCAATATTATTTCACTTGGTAATTCATATAAAGAAAGAGAAAATAGACTTGCTTATATTAGTGATGAGAAGATTCAAGAAGCTGCTAAAGAAGTGCGAAACTATTTATGTGATAAAGAAAAATATTATAAATCAGTTGAAGAAAATTTCGAAATTGGAAAAAATAATTTTTCAATGGAATCTCTTGAAATTCTTCTTAAAGATTTATTTTCTTAAGGAGAATTATGCTTAAATTAAAAAGATATTCTAATAACAGTATTTTTAAAAAAAATATCAATAATTATTGGGAAAAAGCTGCAGTATATAATGCTGCAGTTATTGAAAATAATGGAATTATTAATATGTTTTATAGAGCAACTGATAAAAATTCTAATGGGAGAGAGTGTAATGATTATATGAATTACATTGGTCTTGCTACAAGCATTGATGGAATTAATTTTGAAAGAAGAAATGAACCAATACTTGGACCTATAAAAGATAGTCAAGAATCTCGTGGTTGTGAAGATCCAAGAGTTGTTAAAATTGATGATGTTTTCTATATGACTTATACAGGTTTTGGTGGAAGATTTGATGGTGATTTTAAAATATGTTTAGCTACTAGTAAAGATTTAATAAATTGGGAAAGAAAAGGTGTTCTTTTAGATGAATCTAATAAAGATGCTGCACTATTTCCAAGAAAAATAAATGATGAATATGTATTAATTCATAGAAGGGCACCACATATTTGGGTTGGTTATTCTAAAGATTTAAAAACATGGCATAATAATAAAATCCTTGCTTATACATTAGAGGAAAGTGATTGGGAAAACAAAAAAATAGGTTTAGCTGGACCACCAATTGAATTTGATGAAGGCTTTGCATTAATTTATCATGGTGTTAGTAAAAATGAAACTGAAATTATTGGAAAAGGATTATATAGAAAATATTCTTTAGGAATAATGCTACTTGATAAAGAAGATCCTTCGAAAGTAATCTATAGACAGAGCGAACCAATTTTAGAACCAACTTTGAATTGGGAATTAAATGAAGGTTATGTTCCTAATGTGGTATTTAGTTGTGGACAGATTATTAAAGATGATAAACTATATGTTTATTATGCTGGAGCTGATACAGAAATAGGCTTAGCAATATGTGATGTTAAAGATATTAAAAATTTATTTAAAAAGATTGGGAAATTATGAAGAATGATAAAGTTTTAAAAAATTTAATTATATACGAAATATTTGTAAGAAGTTTCTGCGATAGTAATAATGACGGAATAGGGGATATTAAAGGTATAATTTCTAAACTTGATTATTTGAAGAATTTAGGAGTTAACGCTATTTGGTTAACTCCTATTTATGTTTCACCAAATGAAGATAGTGGATATGATGTTAGCGATTATTATCAAATAAATAAAGAATTTGGAAATATTGATGATATAAAAAAATTAATTGAGGAAGCACATATTAGAAATATTAAAGTTATTTTTGAAATTGTAGCAAATCATACAAGTTCAAAACATAAATGGTTTGAAAGTGCAAAAAAATCAAAAACAAGTAAATATAGAGATTATTATATTTGGAGAGATAATGTAAATGGTGAATTTCCAAATAATTGGATTAGCTCTAGAACTGGAAAATCAGTTTGGACATATGTTAAAGAAACTAATTCATATTATTTACATTTATATACATCACATCAACCAGATTTAAATTGGAGAAATGAAAATTTAAGAGAAGAAATACTTAAAATAATGAAATTTTGGCTAAATTTTGGTGTTGACTCTTTTAGATTAGATGTAATTAATAAAATTTCAAAAAAAGATGGATTACCTGATGTTGATGAAAATGTAGAAAATGGATATGCTGAATTATATTTTGAAAATCAACCAGAGGTACATGACTATATTCATAATATTAGAAAAGAAATTGAGAAAGAATATCCTAATTGCCTTTTAATTGGACAAACTAGCGGAGTGAATATTAATCAGGCGTATAAGTATACTTTAGATGAAAAAAAGCAGCTTGATTTGTTTTTGCAGTTTGAACACACTGATATGGATAAAGGACCATTAGGGGCTTTAAAAACATTTGATTTAGAAAAATTTAAAGCTATTATTTTTAAATGGCAAAAAGCTTATGATGGGAAATTGCTTAATACTATTTTTTTAGGAAGCCATGATTTACCAAGAATGGCATCGCATTATGGCAATAAAGATTATTTTGAAAAATCAGTAAAAATGTTAGCTACAGTTCAATTATTTTTAAAAGGCGCTCAAATAATCTATATGGGTGATGAAATTGGAATGACAAATGCTAATTATAATTCGATTGATGATTATAGTGATATTAGGACTAAAGATTATTATTATAAAAGAATATCTGAAAATGCAGAAAAAGACGAAGTTTTTAAAGATATCCAAAAAATTTCAAGGGATAATGCAAGAACGCCAATGCAATGGAATGATTCAAAATATGCAGGATTTTCAAATATAAAACCTTGGATTAAAGAGAATATTAATTATAATTTAATAAATGTGAAAAAAGAAATTTCTGATAATAATTCGATTTTAAATTATTATAAAAAACTAATAAATTTAAGAAAAACTGAAGAAATTTTAATTGAAGGTCAAACTAATGAAATAGATTTAGGAAATAATTTAATTGCTTATAATAGACAATTTAATAATAATAAGATAACTGTAATTGCAAATTACTCAAATGAAATAGAATATATTGATTTAAGTTGTTATGGTAAAAAAATAATTGGAAATTATAAAGGATATTATTTAGATAAATTAATCCCTTATGAGGTTTTAGTTTTTAAGGAGAGTATTAATGAATAAAACAATAAATGATTTATTATTAGAAAATCAAGATTATTATAATCAATCTGATATAATTAAATTTATAAATGTGCTAGATAAAGATGTTTATAATATTTCAGCGCCTTTTAATTATAAAAATTCTAAATATATTGTTGGACGATTAGAACCACGAAATAATATTGAAGCTAAAAGCTGTTTTTTTAAACAAATTGATGAAACAAATTACGAATTATGTAATGATTTACCAAAATTTAATTTAGAGGATCCATTTATTGTAAAAATAAAAGATGAATTTATTTTTGGAGGTGTAAAAGTATCTGAAAATAATGATCATTTAACATGGAAAACTGTTTTTTATAAAGGAAAATCTTTAAATGATTTAGTTGAATTTGCATCTTCGCCTATTGGAATGAAAGATGTTCGATTAGTTGAATTAGATGAAAAAATTGGAGTATTTACTCGTCCACAAAATGGAATTTATAAAAGCGGCAAAATAGGGTTTTTATTAATTAATAGTTTAGAAGAATTAACCGAAAAAATTATTAATGAAGCAAAAATTCTTGATTTATTTAATGATAAAGAATGGGGCGGAGTTAATGAAGCTAAAAAATATAATGAGAATGAAATTTTTGTTTTAGGTCATATTGCAAAATATACTGATGAAAATATAAAACATTATTATCCAATTACTTTTATTTTCAATTATAATGAATTTACAATTAAGAACTTAAAAATTGTTACTAAAAGTGATGATTTTAATAATAGAGAATTTAAAAAAGAAAGTTTGAAAGATATTGTATTTCCTGGTGGAATTTCTAATTATTTTAATGATAAAGTGAAATTGTTTGTAGGAATTGGGGATTGTCAAGCGCAAATGATTGAAATACTTAATCCATTTATTAGTAGATGAAGGAAGTGAATATGAGTTCTAAAAAAATAATATTTATAATTATGATTTTACTGGTTTTATTTAGTTTTTTTATTAGAGGTGCTTTTATATCACTTCAAAAAGAATCGTTTAAAATTAATACATATGAATATAATAATGAGAATACATTAATTAATAATGCATTAGATATTATTGATAAAGATAGTAAAAATGAATTTGAATTTATTAATAATAGTGTAATACTATTAATTGATAATGTTAATAAAGATGCAGTAATATATTCTAAAGGAGAAATTAATAGTTTAAAATATAATGAAATTCCAAATAACATTATTAAAACTAATTCTTTTTATTTAGAAATAAATAATGAAAATACGATAATTATAAATATTGATCCTTTACTTGGTGATTTAGAAGAAAGAATTATTAGTGAAAGTTATAAATATTTATTTTTATCTCAAAACAAATTAAATCCTTTTGAAATAGATTATTTTACATCTAAGAATGAAGATGTTTTATTGCGATATTATAGAAATATGATTATTGATGAACTAATAAATGAGAATATGGATATTAAAAGAGTAAAATATTTTTTTAATGAATGGGAAAATTATAATTCAGATGATTATAATAATGTTGCACATTATGATTATTATGAAGGATCAAAAGAATTTTATAAAATTAAAGTTAAAAGAAAAAATATAAAAGATTTTAATTTAAATAATTATATTGAAAATAAAAGGAATAAATATGGTTTTTTTGAAAAAGAAGATGAATATAGAATTATTGGGATGTTATTATTAGACTATGCAGATAGAAATAATATTAATTTAATTAGAGATTCACAAACTGAAAATAATATGTATAAAAATTTATTATATAAAACACCATTAATTAATTGTGAAGCTAATATAAGTTATAATGAATTTGAAATTAATTATAATAAATATTTAGAAAATTTACCTCGTATTATTAATGAAAATTTTAATGAATTTAGTAATACAAATGATGTAAAATTTACTTTTAATGATTTAACAGCTGAAAAATATGATTATACATTTAAAATAAACAATAACTATTTTATATATTTTAATTATAAAGCAAGAACAAATGATAATTTAATAATTGAAAAGGATTATGTGATTGCTTATATTACTCCAAATAAAATAGAATATTATTCTAAATAATCAAAGAAATGGGATGGTTTTTTGAAAAAAATAGAGTATGTAAATATTTTACAAGGAACTAAATCAAATAAAAGATTTTCTAATGGAAATACTTTACCTCTAGTCCAAAGGCCGAACGGAATGGTCGCATTTTCAATTCAAACTAGAGGTAATAATGGTTCGTGGTT
>Ga0209633_10002118_pt1 | contig 19577 bp, 20 predicted proteins | sample Cruoilmetagenom1_FD_187290 | JGI IMG/M metagenome (GOLD analysis project Ga0209633, IMG submission 187290) | Oil polluted marine microbial communities from Coal Oil Point, Santa Barbara, California, USA - Sample 1 (SPAdes) (version 2) | ecosystem: Environmental > Aquatic > Marine > Oil seeps ... | reverse complement strand
CATCTTCCTTATAAATGGATGGACCAAGACCTTTTGTTACTAATTTAAATAAATCTGCTTCAATTTTTACACCTAATTTTTCAGCTTCGATTGCGTAAAAATCTAATTTTTCTTGTAGTTTAGACATGTGTCTGTTATTTTGTATTTTATTGTTTTTCAGATTTTTAAACGACTAAAACTAATAAAAGATATGGATAAATAATTTTTTCTTCCTTTTGATAATCTGAAATCGTTCAAAAGGCCTGCAAATATACAAACAATTTATTGTTTTAACAATAGTGTTTTTTAAATAAAAAAAAGAAGGTTTATTGAAAAGAAAAAAGACTTGCTATAAAAGAGATTTAATGATTTGTGTTTCTGTTATTCCTTCAGCTTCAGCCTTATAGTTTTTAACTATTCTGTGATGCAATATTCCTGAAGCAATAGCTTGAACATCTTCAATATCTGGTGAATATTTCCCATTCAATGCAGCATATGCTTTTGCCGCAAGTACTAAATTTTGGGATGCTCTAGGTCCAGCCCCCCAATCAATATAATTTTTAACCAATTCTGATGCTAAGTTTGATTCTGGTCTTGTTTTAGTAGCTAATTTTACGGCATACTCCACTACATTATCTGCGATAGGAATTCTACGTATTAAATGCTGGTAATCTATAATATCTTGTTTTGTTAATATAGATTTAAGTTCAACTTCATTATCATTTGTGGTATTTTTTGCAACCAAAACTTCTTCTTCAAAATTTGGATAATGCAAATAAATAGAGAACATAAACCTGTCTAGTTGAGCCTCCGGCAAAGGATAAGTTCCTTCTTGCTCTATAGGATTTTGTGTTGCTAATACAAAAAAAGGTAAATTTAAATTAAAATTATGTCCGGCAACAGTAACCGATTTCTCTTGCATCGCTTCTAATAAAGCGGCTTGGGTTTTTGGTGGTGTTCTATTTATTTCATCTGCTAAAACTATATTAGAGAAAACAGGGCCTTTAATAAATTTAAATTTACGATTTTCATCTAAGATTTCACTACCTAAAATATCAGATGGCATTAAATCTGGTGTAAATTGAATCCGTTTAAAATCAAGTCCTAAAGTTTTAGAAACTGTATTTACCAGTAATGTTTTTGCTAAACCTGGAACACCTATTAATAGAGAATGACCTCCGCATAGAATAGAAAGAAAAACTTGATCAACTGCTTTATGCTGACCTATAATAACCTTTGAAATTTCTTGTTTCAAAAGATTATAATTGCTTACTAACTCATTGATTTTAGATACGTCAGACATTTTATACGTTACTTTTTAGTCCAATTACTTTTAAAATTACAATCAGAATAACTGTCATTTATTTTAATATAAGTGTCTTTTATATTATCATTTGTCCATTTTTCAATGGCTTCTGTCTTTTTCTTTTGTATTGCTAAATCCTGTATTTTTACATAATCTTTTGAAAGATCAGCTATATGAGCGTCTGTTTTACTTTTTAATAAGAGTATTTTATACATTTTCTCTCCTTGTCTTGTTTCATCATAAAAAACATCACTTATTTCTCCTTCTTTTAAATTACTAACTTTAGCATACAATTCAGGATCCATTCTCGTTAAATCGAAATGAGTATCTCCAGATACCGGGTTCATTAAGATTCCCTTGCTTTGCCTTGTATCCTTATCTTCTGAGTATTTTAATACAGCTTCTTCAAAACTTATATTCAACTTTAAAATATCGTCTCTATACTTAGTTAAAGAATCTTTAACAATATTATTTTTATCTTCATTTGCCTTAGCCTGTATTAAAATATGTCTTACATCTCTTTGTTTACCTTTTACTTTTTCTAATTGTAATATATGATAACCAAAGTCTGATTCAAAAGGTTCAGATATTTCTCCTTCTTCCATACTAAAAGCTGCTTCTTTAAACTCTTTTACAAAAGGACTGTTTCTATCGATCGTATAAAAACCACTATTTTGAGTTACTCCAGGATCATCCGAATATAAAATTGCTTTCATCTTAAAACTTGCTCCATCTTCAACTTCTTTCTTAATTTCGTTCAATCTATCAATTACCTTTTGAATTTCTTCATCGGATGGTTTGATATTCAATACAATTTGAGATAACTCAATTTCTGATCCAATTTCAGGTAAATTATTTTCATCTTTTAAACTGTTATAATATCTTTTTACTTCTTCTGGTGTAATATCAATATCCGCAGTTAATTTTTGTTGCATTTTTTGTATTTTCAAACCTTCCTTCTCAACCCTATGTAATTCAGCTTTCAAATCCTTAACGTTATCAAAGCCATAAAGTTCTAACATTTTTTCAGTTGACCCTAATTGTTGCGTAAAGTAATCCGTTTTTCTCTGAACTTGACTGCTTACTTCTGCTTCGCTCACAAATACACTATCAATATCTGCATGGTGAGCTAACAATTTTCTATTCATTATTTGTTCGAGCATTTCACAATCAGTTACTTCAATTTTACCATCACTTTGTTGGATTAGTTCCTCCTTAAAAGCATCAATTTCTGAATCAAGTACAATATTATTTCCAACAACGGTAGCAACCCCATCAATTTTTAATTTCTCTTGTGCATTTAATTGTAGACCAAAAATAGCCAACACAATTATCAATAGTTTCTTTATCATTTTAATATTGTTCAAATTGTTTTTTATTAATAGCATCATTTACTAAAGTTTGTTCAATTTTATTTATCATTCCCAATTTTCGCTTGTGCAAAATCATGTTTTTTATAGTGGGAGTAACATAGCTTTTTGGTGCAATATCATTAATATATAATACGTTTTTTACAGCCACCAAATATACTCCTAATGAATCTTCTTTTTGAATAAATTCATTCTTTTTTAATCGATCATCTCCTTTTAATATTGGAAGTTTCTTTTCAACACTAAGATAACTCACCCATATACTGTCGTTGAAGTTATAGGAGTTAAATTCTAACTCTCTATTGGCCAATTCTTCTAGATCACTTTCTGAGTCAGATTTAAATAAATCAACAACTTCTTTCTTATCGATAATATCCTGATTAAAATGGATATACTTTAATTGAACAAGGTCTTCATTTAGCTTATAAATATTACTGTTTTTATTATAATATTCATCAATATCACTATCCGTTATTAAAGTATCTAAGTCTTGTAAAATAACTGCTTGGGTATATTTATCAATTAGTAAATCTCTTTTATACTTTTTTACCAATTCATTAATATCTTCATTATTATCCTCAATATTAATTTTTGCTTTTTGTAGTAGTAATTGTTGAGTGGCCCATGTATTTATAAGATTGTTTCTAAATAAAATACTATCTTCTTTAGATAAACTTTCAGGAATTTTAGCTTTTATATCTTTTTCGTATAAATATTGGTCATAAACTCTCGCTATAGCATTATCTTCATCCACCTTTTCTTTACAAGAGATTGAAATAATCAATAAAACGATATATAAACTAAGGTACTTCACTACAATTGATCAAATTGATTTTTAATCTTTTTATATTCTTTTTTATTAATTTTCACTTTATAGTTGTCGCGCAAATGTTCAACCCATTGATCTTCTAAATACTTTTGATAATTATTAATTACTTCACCTTTTGTTTCATTTAGTTTTTTATTCTCAGGTGGTATAATTTTATCAACCTTTAAAATAGTATATTGATTTTTGCTTTCATTATAAATTTTTGATATCCCCAAAGTAAATTTATAATTATTTGGCAATTTAGTACTACCCTCTTCTAAAGTCCCGCTACTAAATAAAACATGAATAGTTGCTCCTTCATTTACCAAATCTTTAATTTCATCATTTGTTTTTCCCTCTTCTAAATACTTTTTTACTACCTCAGCTTTACTTAAATCTGTACAACTGGCAATGGTTAATTCTCCTCTTGCTTTCCAAGTATACTTGTTCTTATTTGCATTAAAATAAGCATTTAACCCTATCGAATCTTTTTCAGATTTTTCCCAAATATTCATTTGCAATAGGTCAAATAACAATAGGCCATCTTTATACTCTTGATAGGTCATTGAAAAATCAAGATTGGTTTCTTCTAAATGCTCTTTATAATAATCTATAATATTTTTATTTTTATAATCTAAATAAATATCTTCTATAGTTTTTTTATTGTTTTTTGAAAAATAGTCATAAAAATCATTGGAGGTATATTTTTTCTCTTCAATTGAAAGTAGAACATCATCTGACTTCATATTATTTATATCTGCTAAATAATATGCTGACAGTAAGCTTTTATTCTCTATTATTTTATATTTTTTTGACAGCTTCGAGGCTAGATCTTTTTCTACAAATTTAGCTCTATTACCATTCTTAATTTTACTTTCAAGATTTTCATATAATTCAGAATAGCTTTTAATAGGGTACTTTTTCTCAAGTTTTAAAATATGCCAACCGTATTTAGTTTCGAAAGGACTTGAAATATCTCCTTCATTTTCCAAACTAAAAGCTATACTATCAAATTCTTTAATCATTTTACCTGCTCCAAATTTTGGTAATTTTCCATCCTTCTTTGAAGAACTTTCATCATCGGAATGCTCTTGAGCGATCGTGCCAAAATCATCTCCCTGTTCAAGTTTCTTATAAATATCAAATATTTTAGTTTTGGCTAAAGTGCTGTCATTTACATCTTGTTTAACCATAATATGTGAGACTTCGATTTCTCCTTTGGATTTTCTTTTATCATTCACTTTTAGTATATGATATCCAAATTGAGTTCTAAAAATGTTAGAGATTTCCCCAATATTTGTATCATAGGCAGCATTTTCAAATGGATATACCATATTAAAAGCAGAGAAATAACCTAGGCTACCGCCATTCATTTTTACGGATGGATCTTCAGAATATTTTTTTGCAATTTCATCAAAAGCTATCCCATCCATTGCTTTTTTTCTAGCTTCAGAAATTTTGTTATAAGCTATTAGCGTATCTCCTGGTAAAGCATTTGCTTTTATTCTAACTAATATATGGCTAGCATTTACTTCAGTACTAGTTCTTTCATAAGCTTCCTTTGCCAAAACCTCTATAGCATCTGGATTTTGCAAATAAGGTTCAACCAACTGACCTCTATATTTTATCAATTCATTTTGATAACTTTTAACCGTATCTAATTGTAGATCTTTAGCTTGTTTTAACTTTAATTTAAAGTCAACAAATAAGGTAAAATAATCTTCAAATTCTTTTTGATCATTATCTACAACTATATCTTTATTCTTTTCGTAAATTCTAATAAATTCTGAAGTATATACCTTTTCACCATCTATAGTTAACAAAACATCGTCATTATTTTGTCCATAAATTGATGAAACTAATAAAAAAATGATGTATAAATAAAGCTTTTTAAACATTGTAATCGTGTTATTTAATAGAACTATATGTAACTATTTTATATTTAAAGAATTCGGTCAAAAATATTTTTTATTTTTTAATTCAACTGTTAAAAATATCACAAAGAAATAATCCCTTCTACTGTGGAAACTTCTTTATATTTAGAGATTATTTCATCAGATGAATTCATTTTAACTAGTATTGTTAAACTTGTATATTTACCAGTTTTTGAAGGCTTAGTATTTATAACTGCTCCTAAATTATTAAAAACATTTTCAATAAATTTGAATTTTTCATCACTTGCTGGAATAATAAACTTAAACATATATTCGGTTGGGAATGTTGTAGTTTCCTCTAGACTTAATTTCAACTTTTTATAGAAGTCAGATTCTTTACTCATAATTTAAAACTAATAGTTTTTAAAGATTACAAATTTACAATTATTATTTTCTTAATTTTGAATTAATTAATTAAGAAAATTATTTCAAGATTTATGCAGCAAAAAATAGTTATAACTGGTGGGCCCGGTACTGGAAAATCAACTATAATTAATGAATTACTAAAATTGAATTATGCTTGCATGTCAGAAATTTCTAGACAAATTACACTTGATGCGCAAAAAAAGGGTACGGTTCAATTGTTTTTAAAAGACCCATTACTTTTTAGTCAATTATTGTTAGATGGTCGAGTAAATCAATTTTTAGATGCTGATAAGAAAAAAAGTAATCTAGTTTTTTTTGATCGAGGAATTCCGGATGTTCATGGGTACATGAATTATTTAGGAGTTGATTACCCCGATAAATATATTGACAAAAGTAACAAACACCGCTATTCTAGTATATTTATGATGCCTCCATGGCAAAAAATTTATATAAGTGATAATGAAAGATATGAGAGCTATGAACAATCACTTGCCATTTACAATCATTTAAAAAAAACCTACCTCGATTTAGAGTATAGTATTATGGAAGTTCCAACAGGAACGGTGAATGAAAGAGTTGATTTTATTTTAAATTCTATTGAAATTAAATGAATTCTGCAGGAGAACTTTTACAAAAATATTGGAATCATGAAAGTTTTCGAGAACCACAAGAAGAAATAATTAATGCTGTTTTAGCTAAAAATGATGTAGTAACTTTATTACCAACTGGAGCTGGTAAATCCGTTTGTTTTCAAATTCCAGCATTATTAAAGGAAGGTGTTTGTATTGTTATTTCTCCATTAATTGCATTGATGGAAGATCAGGTTGAAAATTTGCAAAAGAAAGGAATAAAAGCTATTGCTTTAACCTCTAAATACAATACAGAACAAACAATCCGGATTTTTGACAATATTCTCTATGGCAATTACAAATTTTTGTATTTATCACCCGAAAAGTTACAATCAGAATTAATTCAAGAAAAAATTGCTCAACTAAACGTTAACTTAATTGCTATTGATGAAGCACATTGTATATCTCAGTGGGGTCATGACTTTAGACCTGCCTATTTAAAAGTAGATTTATTACAAAAAATTCATCCTAAAACAAATACTATTGCATTAACTGCATCTGCCACACCTAAGGTGATGTTAGATATAATTGAATATTTAAATCTTAAGGAGGCACTTGTTTATAAAAAATCGTTTTATAGAAAGAATATATCTATTAAATTAATCCAAACTGAAAATACATTAGAACAACTAAAATATTTATTATTTAAAATAAATGAGCCAGTAATTGTTTATACCAATACACGAAAGAGTTGTATTAATATTTCTAATTATTTAAACCATCAAGGATTTAAAAGTACCTTTTATCATGGGGGGCTTTCATTTGAACATAAAACAGAATCTCAATCAAGTTGGATTTCTCAAAACAATCAAATTATTGTAGCTACCAATGCATTTGGAATGGGAATTGACAAATCCAATGTAAGAGCAGTTATTCATATGAATATTCCGAATAGCATTGAAAATTACATGCAAGAATTTGGAAGAGCTGGAAGAGATGGGGTTTTATCATTTGCGTATTTAATATATAATAAAAGTACAATTTACGAAAGTGAAACTTATTTAAAAAAAGGAATAGCCATCACTTCGTTTCACAAGAAAGTATATCAGAAATTAAATGATAATTTTCAAATTTCTGTAGGAGAATTTCAGGAAAAAACGTATCCATTTAACTTGCAAGATTTTTGCTCAAAATATGAATTACCTATTCTTAAAACCTTTTCTGTAATTAATAATCTAGAACTTGAAAATATCATTGAAATAAACCATAACTTTAATAAAAGGTCAAGTTTAAAAATTATTGTTTCAAATAAAATACTTCTTGAATACCAAAAAAGAAATTCGAAATTAGTAAATCTTATAAAAATTATCTTAAGAAATTATGGAGGAACCTTTGAACAGGTAATCTCTATTAATGAAAGCGTTATAGCAAAAAAATTAAATACTTTATCCTCCACTAATTATAGTAAAGTTAATATTATCAATTTATTAAATCAGTTAAAAAAAGATAAAATCATTATATATAATGAAGCTTCAAACAATTCAGATATTAAATTTTTAGTTCCTCGAGAAGATACTTATGTAATCAATAATATATCTAAAAATATTGAAAAGAAAAATTCAACAAAAATAGATAAGCACAATAGTATCATTGAATATGTCAATAATAATAAAGTCTGTAGAAATATTCAATTATTAAGATATTTCGGTGAAAAGAATATTAAAAAATGTAAAACTTGCGATGTTTGTAGAGCAGAAAATTATGAATCAAATAAGAATAATTATCAGTTGATTGCCAAGGATATTATAAGTTTGTTTGATACCATAGATCATTTTAGTTCCAATGAAATTATTAATGAGTTAAACTATGATAAAGACCAAATTTTTAAAACATTGGAATTATTACTAGAAAAAAAGAGTTTAAGATTAACTTCGCAAAACAAATTCAAAAAAGTAGAATAATGAAAAGATTGCGTATTATTTTTATGGGAACACCTGATTTTGCCGTTGATTCTTTAAAGTCATTGGTTGAAAATAACTATAATATTGTAGGTGTTATAACGGCACCGGATAGACCCGCAGGAAGAGGTAGAAAAATACATGAGTCACCAGTTAAACAATATGCATCTAAAAATAATTTAATCATATTACAACCTACCAATTTAAAATCTCCAGACTTCCTAGTTCAACTAGAAAATTTGAAAGCTGATTTACAAATAGTTGTTGCATTTAGAATGCTTCCAAAACAAGTTTGGGATATGCCTAGTTTAGGTACTTTTAATTTACATGCTTCTCTTTTACCGGATTATAGAGGTGCTGCACCAATAAACTGGGCTATTATTAATGGAGAATCTAAAACTGGTGTCACTACTTTTTTTATTAATGAAAAGATTGATACCGGCGCGATTTTATTACAGGAAGAAGTTGAAATAACCAAAACGACGAATGCTGGTACACTTCACGATATACTCATGAAAACGGGTACTCAACTGGTTTTAAAAACAGTAGATCTGATCCAAAATAATAGTTTTATACTAAAGGAACAAACTTCAAATGAATTGAATGAAGCACCAAAATTAAATAAAGATAACTGTAAAATTGATTGGACAGATACCTTAGATAATATATATAACAAAATAAGAGGTCTTGATCCATACCCAGCGGCTTGGACAGTTTTAAATAATAATAGTGATACTATTGAAATTAAAATTTATAAAGTTGAAATTATAAAAAACTCTCACAAATTTAAACCCGGAACAATTATTTCAAATAAAAAAGAAATTAAAGTTACTGCTAAAGGAGGGTATATTAATATTTTGGAATTAAAATTAGCAGGAAAACGTAAAATGGATACGAAAAGTTTACTCAATGGTTATACATTTTTTGAAAATGCAAATATGGTTTAAACATACTAATAATAAGGATTTACATTAATTATGACTTGAATTGACTAGGTTTATCAACAATTTAACTTGAATTATTAACAAAAATGCATATTTTAAACCAATAAACTTGTCTAAACCCTTATAAAATCTATATTTGTGTGCTATTGAAATGCAAAAATAATATTTAATCAATTTAAAATTTAAATTTATGAACAAATCAGATTTAATTGAAGCAATGGCTTCTGATTCAGGAATTTCTAAAGCTGCAGCTGGAAAAGCATTAGATTCATTAATGTCTAATGTAAAAGGAGCACTTAAAAAAGGTGATAAACTTTCTTTAGTTGGTTTTGGTTCTTTTTCTACAGCTAAAAGAGCTGCAAGAGACGGAAGAAATCCTCAAACTGGAGCTACTATCAAAATACCAGCAAGAGTAGTTGTTAAATTCAAACCAGGTTCTGAATTAAAGAATGCTGTTAATTAAACAATATTCTACTGATTATTATAAAAAGCTCTCTTATAATTAAGAGAGTTTTTTTTTATGACTATTTTTTAGTACATTTAATCCATAACCTTCAAAGAATGATAATGATTAAACCGACAAAAGGGAAACTATTAATTGCCGAACCATCTATTATATCAGATAGTTCATTTAATAGGTCTGTTATTTTACTCACCGAACATAATGAAAATGGTTCTGTTGGTTTTATTTTCAATAAACCATCACCTTATAAGATAAAAGATTTAATTCCTGAAATTGACTCATCATTAAAAGTTTATTTTGGAGGCCCTGTTTCTGAAGACAACCTATATTTTGTACATAAAGTTCCTGATCTTATTCCGGATAGTATTGAAATTGGAAATGGTATTTATTGGGGAGGAGATTTTGAAGCGGTGCAAGAATTTTTAAAAAACAATGAACTTTCAAAAGATGATATTCGTTTTTTCTTAGGTTATTCTGGCTGGAGTAAAGAACAGTTAGATGAAGAATTATCTATTACTTCATGGTTGGTTATTGAAAATAAGTTTAAAAACTTATTTAAAGTGGGTCATCTTTCATTTTGGAAAAATGAGTTGATTAAATTAGGTGGTGTTTACAAAATTTGGGCCAATGCGCCTAAGGATCCTAGTTTGAATTAATTTTTTCTATCTTAAATTTATCAAATAATTTTCTTATTATGTCGGTTTTATCAGTATCATAAGTTTTCTTACGATATTTAAGTACAGATTGAATTTCAAAAATTGAGTTGGTTAAAAATACTTCGTCAACTTTAATTAATTCAAATGGAGAAATAATAGATTCTTCAATTTGAAATATGCTGCTCTTATCGAGCATTTCTATAATTTTTTTTCTAATAACACCATTGATACAACCTTCTGTCAAAGCTGGTGTAAATATCTTATTCTCTTTGATTAAAAAAACATTGGCATTACTAGCTTCAACTAAATTTTTATTCTCATTAATTAAAATACAGTTTTGATAACTATTTTCTTTAGCAAAAATACTAGCCTGAACATTAACGATTCTATTGTTAGTTTTTATGGTGGATAACAGTCCTGAAAAAACGGGGAAATCTTTATATAATTCTATCTCATATTCATTATATATAACCTTTTGCAATTCTTCTGCCTCAATTATAAAATTACATGAATTGCTTTTCGGAGTAAATAATCCCCCATCTTCTCTATAAACAGTACACCTTATTCTGGCATTTTCTAATAGATTGTTTTTTTTTAGTGTTTTTAATATTTCATCTTCATAATAATTTAAGGTAAAATTCATAGGAATTTTAATCCGTAACATTCTCATAGAAGACATTAACCTAAAATAATGATCTTCAATAAATAATATCCTATTATTTTCAAATTTTAGGGTATCAAAAACAGCATCTCCATATTTGAATGCACGGTTTTGATAGGTTAATTTCAAATCATTATTCGATATTATTTCACCATTATGGTTAATCATGAAATCTTAAATTAAAAAAAGCCTTGAAAATCAAGGCTTATTATTGTTATTTATCTTTGTTTATGCGCCAATAGTGTGCTTTAATTCAGCAATTTGATTTTCCCAAAACATTTTAGATTCATCTATTTCATCTTCTTCGGCAAAATCAGTAACCATCAAAGAAACATCTTTGGTCAATGCATCTACTTGAATTCGCATTTCAAAATAAGATTCTTTATCGTCATCTTCATCCCATTTAAATCTAATAAACTCATTTGACTTTTGCGAAATCCTTTCAGCTACTTCCTCTGTATCATCCCAAATAAAAGTAAACATTTTTCCTCTTGAGTTTACATTATCTGCAAACCACTCACCAAGAGCATCTGGTGTTGAAATGTATTGGTATAAGAAATTTGGAGAAGCGTGAATAGGAAATTCTAATTCTACTTTTACTTTATCTGGCATTTTTTTGACTTTTATCTGAGCAATATATATAATATCTATGTCTAAAAAAAATATTTTATTCAAATTTTTTTTAGAGTATTGCTTGCAGCAAATAAATTTGTTTTTATATTTGCAAACCGAAAAATGGCGAGGTAGCTCAGATGGTTAGAGCGTCGGATTCATAACCCGGAGGTCGGCAGTTCGATTCTGCTCCTCGCTACAATTCAAGAGACAAATTTTATTATAAATTTGTCTCTTTTTTTATCTATATTTTTTAATTCAATTACAAACTAAAATATATAGTAAAAGCAATTAATAAAATTATTGCTACGATAAAAACTACTTTGATAAAATTTTCTTTATCCTTTTCTAAAATTATCATTATTAAGTTGTTATTGTTTACATAATTAATAACGATAAATACTTGAAAATGTTATGATTATAGATTGATTATTACTGCTATAACTTTTTACTCATAATAAAATGCCCTCCAATTTGCGGAATTTGAAACTCTTTACCAACAAGTGAGAATCCTTGTTTGGTATAAAAATCTATGGAATTTACTCTAGCATTACACCAAACTTCTTTTATTTTCTTCTTATTTAAAAATATCTCTGCTCTTGAAATTAGAATTTTACCATACCCTTTTCCTTGAAAATTTTCTAAAGTTGCCATACCGCGTAATTGGTATTGATCTTTTAAAAATAAATGATTATTTGTTTTCATAAAACTAACAATACTTATTATTTTTTTATTTTTTAATAATCCTAAATGAAAAGTGTCTTTATCGTGGTCTCCAGAAAATTTATACGATAAATCCATATTCTTACGAAGAACTTCTTTTCTTATAGTGTATGTTTCTTCTGCAGTGATTTCTCTAATTTCTACCATTTCAGCCAGATCTATACTTTATATTTCTCCTTTTTACTGCCTTTATACATCTCGTATTTAACTAATCTACATTCTAACTTACCATTGAAAACCTTGATTTTTTTTGAAGTCCGTAATCCTACATTTTTTAAACCGTTATTAAAATCTGAAGTAATAAACCATACATCTGTATCAGGATACCCTTGCTTTAAAGTATTTCCTATTTCTTTATAAAATATGGGAACATTAATTTCTAGTCTTTCACCATAAGGTGGATTGAATAAAACGGTGGTTTTACCTTCTATGGATTTTTCTGAATCGAAAAAATTTTGACGCTCAATAGTTATAAATTCTTGAAGAGAAGCATTTTCTACATTATTAATTGCTTTTCGAACTGCCGAGGGAGCTTTATCATAACCAATAATTTTTTTATCAGAATTAATCACTTTTTTCAATAAAGAATCATGAATAATTTCAAATAGATCTTCATCAAAATTATTCCACTTTTCAAATGCAAACTCTGGTCGATTAATATTAACCGGAATATTGTTTGCAATCATTGCCGCTTCAATTAAAATTGTTCCACTACCACACATTGGGTCAATAAAGTGCTGGGTACCATCATATCCTGAAAGCAAAACAAGTCCAGCTGCTAAAACTTCATTAATAGGAGCAATATTGGTGTCTGTTTTATAACCTCTTTTATGTAAAGAATCACCTGAACTATCTAACGAAACCGTACAAGTGTTTTTTTGAATATGAATATTAAATAATATATCAGGATGTTTAATATCAATATTTGGTCGTTTTTGATATTTACGCCTAAAATAATCCACTATGGCGTCTTTACTTTTTAAGGAAACATAATGTGAATTGGTAAAATTATCTGAATGAACTGCCGAATTAATTGCAAATGTTTTGTTTACATCAAAATAATCTTCCCAATTTATTTTTTTTAAATTATCATAAAGATCATTTTCATTATACAAAGTGAAACTGTGAATTGGAACGAGAATTCTAATTGCTGTTCTTAAAGCCAAATTTGCTTTGTACATAAATCCTTTATCTCCCTTAAAAGTTACATTTCTAACACCTTCTTTGACCTCTTGAGCACCAAGGTTACGCAATTCTCTTGCTAAAACAGGTTCAAATCCATAAAGAGATTTGGCTAACATTTTAAAATTTTCTTTCATATGGCAAAAATACATTAAACAGTTTAGCTTATAAAATTACTAGGTTTTAATGTATTTTTATATTTTTGTTTGAAATAATTAATCTAATAATTGTGATTTAAGTCCCTTTCCCTATTTCAAGCTTACTATTTAATCTTCTAATTTATGGTAGAGCTCATAGGGATTTTTATCGATTGGTATTATGAATGAAAAAAAAGAATGGTTTCAACATTGGTTTGACACAGACTATTATCATTTACTTTATGATAATAGAGATGAAAAAGAAGCTGAATTTTTTATGAAAAATTTGATCCAATTTTTAGATATTAAAAAAGGAGCTAAAATTTTAGACCTACCCTGCGGGAAAGGAAGGCATGCCATGTTTTTAAATGCACAAGGCTATGATGTAGTTGGAGCCGATTTATCGAAAAATAGTATTGAGTTCGCAAAATCTTTTGAAAATAATTCATTAAAATTTACCGAACATGATATGAGAAATCCTTTAAAGGGTAAGTATGACGTTATTTTTAATCTTTTTACAAGCTTTGGATATTTTAATCAAAATAGTACCAACATAAAGGTTTTAACAAATTTCAAAAACGGTTTAAAAAAAAATGGTTCTATTATTATTGATTTTTTAAACATAGAAAAGGTTATTGAAAATTTGATACCAGAAGAACGATTTATTAAAAATGATATTAATTTTCATATAACTCGAATGATTAAAAATGGTATTCTAATTAAAAACATTATGTTTCATGCAAATAATGAAGATCATCATTTTATTGAGAAAGTTCAGTGTTTATCATTAAATGATATTAAAACATTTTCAGTTACTGCAAATCTAAAAATTAAACATATTTTTGGTGATTATAATCTGTCATTATTTGATAATAAAAAATCTGATAGACTTATTTTAGTATTACAATGAGTTATGTAGCGTTAATATTTTCGGTGGTTTTTGGATTTGGATTGGTATTATTAATTAAACCAAAAACTAAAGTCATTCAGTTACTTTTGTCTTTTAGTGGGGCATATTTACTTTCAATCACTGTTTTAAATTTGATTCCTGAAGTTTTTGAAAATCAAAATAAAAACATAGGCCTATTTATTCTTCTAGGGATTGTTATTCAAACCATTTTAGAATATTTATCTAAAGGTGCTGAACATGGACATATACATTATCATAAAAATGACAATAATATGCCTTGGTTGCTCTTTATAAGTTTAAGTATTCATGCCTTTTTAGAAGGAATGCCTTTAGGTGTTGAAGCAAACAATAATTTGTTATGGGCAATTGTAATTCATAAAATCCCTATTGCAATTATTTTAGGAATCTTTTTTAAGAACTCACAGTTATCGAATGTTTCAATTTTTATTTTTATATCTCTATTTGCATTTATGAGTCCATTAGGCAGTTTAATTGCAAATGAATCTTCATTCCTTCACCAATATGAAGTACAAATAAATGCGATTGTGATTGGTGTATTTTTGCATATTTCAACTGCAATCTTATTCGAAAGCACTGCAAATCATCAATTTAATTTTAAAAAATTTGTTGTGATTTTAATTGGATTTGGATTAGCATTTATTAGTTCTCAAGTAATCTGAAATAATTTTTTCTCAAATTTTTTACGCATTTAATAACTAGAAGAAATCTATTTAAAAACTATCTTCAATTAATTTGCAACTTCATTTAAAAACTTAATTCGCATCAAACGTAATTCTTCCTCATCATAATCACCATCAAATTCATCTAATGCGTCTTGAATTTTATCACTTTCAGCTTCTAAAAAATAATCGTGAATTTCTTCTTGCTGATCTTCATCCAATAAATTATCAATACAATACCCTATATTAATTTTTGTGCCGGAATAAATTATTTGCTCCATAACTTTAATTAACTCATTCATTTCAAGTCCTTTTGATTTTGCTATATCTATTAAAGGAAGTTTTTTATCTGTATTTTGGATAATAAACAATTTCAACCCAGAGTTAACTCCGGTGCTTTTAACAATTAAATCATCAGGCCTGGTAATATCATTTTCTTCCACATAGCTTTCTATTAGTTTTACAAATTCTTTACCATATTTTTTAGCTTTACCATCCCCCACTCCATGAACGTTAGCCAATTCTTGAATAGTAATAGGATACTTAATTGTCATATCCTCTAAAGATGGGTCTTGAAAGACAACAAATGGAGGTACTCCTTGTTTTTTACCAATACTTTTTCTGAGATCTTTAAGCATTCCCATTAATTTTTCATCTGTTCCACCACCTTTACTTTTAGAATTAGTTATTATACTTGAATCATCTTCATCCGCATAAATATGGTCTTCTGTCATCATAAATGAAATGGGGTTATTTATAAACTCTTCACCATTTTTAGTTAGTTTTAAAACACCATATTGTTCAATTTCTTTATAAAGAAAGTTTGATACTAGAACTTGTCTAATTAAGGCCATCCAGAATTTATCTTCTTTATATCTACCAATACCAAAAAAATCTTGTTTATTGGTTTTATGAGATATCAACAAGGCATTTTCTTTTCCAATTAAAGTATTAATTATTTCTTTTGATTTATACTCTTCTTTGGTGTTTTTTACAACCTCTAGTAAAATCTTTACTTCGTCTTTCGCTTCCGATTTAGATTTCGGGTTCCTTACATTATCATCCATATCAGCACCATCACCCTTCACATCATCAAATTCTTCACCAAAATAGTGCAATAAAAATTTACGACGCGATATAGAAGTTTCACAATATGCAACAACTTCTTGTAATAAAGCATTGCCTATTTCTTGTTCAGCAATAGGTTTACCCGATAAAAATTTTTCTAATTTTTCAATATCTTTATACGCATAATACGCTAAACAATAACCTTCTCCTCCATCGCGACCTCCTCTGCCAGTTTCTTGGTAGTAACTTTCTAAACTTTTAGGAATATCATGATGTATAACAAAACGAACATCAGGTTTATCAATTCCCATTCCAAACGCTATGGTAGCAACAACAACATCAATATCTTCCATTAAGAACATATCTTGATGTTTTGCTCTTGTTTTTGAATCTAATCCAGCATGATATGGTACTGCTTTAATGCCATTTACTTGTAAAACTTGTGCAATTTCCTCTACTTTTTTTCTACTTAAACAGTAAATTATACCAGATTTATCTTTATAATTCCTTACAAACCTAATAATATCCTTTTCAACATGAGAGGTCTTTGGTCTAACATCATAAAACAAATTTGCTCTGTTAAATGAAGCTTTAAATGTTTTAGCATTTGATATTCTTAAATTTTTTAAAATATCTTCTTGTACTTTTTCAGTAGCTGTAGCTGTAAGTCCAATAATAGGAAAATTACCTATTTTTTCTATAATATTCTTTAAATTTCTATAATCAGGCCTAAAATCATGTCCCCACTCAGAAATACAATGAGCCTCATCAATAGCAAAAAAAGAAATCTTTTGTTTTTTTAAAAAATTAATATAATCTTCTTTGGTCAATGATTCTGGAGCAACATATAATAATTTGGTTATACCATTCTCTATATCACTTTTTACCTGGGCAACTTCTCCTTTATTTAATGAAGAATTTAACACATGTGCTATTCCATAATCGGCAGAAATTCCTCGAATTGCATCAACTTGATTCTTCATTAAAGCAATTAAGGGAGAAACAACTATTGCCGTACCATCTAAAATTAATGCTGGTAATTGATAAATTAAAGATTTACCTCCTCCAGTAGGCATAACAACAAAAGTATTATTTTTATCAATTAAACTGTTTATTGCCTCCTCTTGTAATCCTTTAAATTTACTAAATCCAAAATGTTTTTTTAATTCTTTATGGAGATCAATTTTTGTCACTTTCATCTTCTTTAGTATCTATTTTTAATATTTTTGCAGAATTATTCATTAATTATAAGTAAAAAAATAACAATATAAATTGTATCATTACATTTGTACCTATAAATATAATGTAATATTTTTAATTTATTAAAATAAAATATATTGAATTACAATAAGGATATTTTAAAAACTGCAAAAGAAACAATTTTAATAGAATCAAAGGCCATTCATAATTTGGTTAATTTTCTTAATGAAGATTTTGAAAATGCAGTAAAAACAATTTATAAGTCTAAAGGAAGAGTTATCGTTACCGGAATTGGTAAAAGCGCTAATATTGGCGCTAAAATAGTAGCTACTTTTAATTCTACAGGAACACCAGCTATTTTTATGCATGCTGCTGATGCCATTCATGGCGATTTGGGAAATATACAAAAAGATGATGTGGTTATTTGCATTTCAAAAAGCGGTAATACTCCTGAAATTGAAGTTTTAATTCCATTGATTAAAAATTACGGTAATAAAATTGCTGCAATTACTGGTAATGTCAAATCATTTTTAGCAAAGAACGCCGATTTTGTTTTAAATTCTTATGTCGAAAAAGAAGCTTGTCCTAATAATTTAGCACCTACAAGTAGTACAACAGCTCAATTGGTTATAGGTGATGCTTTAGCAGTTTGTTTATTAGAATTAAAAGATTTTTCAAGTAAAGATTTTGCCAAATATCATCCGGGAGGAACTCTTGGTAAAAAATTATACATGCGTGTTAATGATCTTGTTTCAAAAAACGAAACACCTCAAGTCAATCCAAATTCTCCTGTAAAAGAAGTTATCATGGAAATTTCTAAAAAAAGACTTGGCACTACAGCTGTGATAGATAACGAAAAAATTATGGGCATTATAACAGATGGAGATATTAGAAGGATGTTAGAAAACAACAATACTATAGATAAATTAGAAGCACGAGATATTATGGGCACGAACCCAATCACCGTAGAATCGGATGAAATGGCAGTAAAAGCATTAGAAATAATGCAGAACAATAATATAACTCAAATATTAGTTACAAAAAATAATAAATATGTTGGTGTTGTTCATTTTCATGATTTATTAAAAGAAGGAATTATATAATTAATAGATTTAAAAAATGAGCAAACAACAAAATGACATGTCATTTTTAAACCATCTTGAGGTTTTACGTTGGACTTTAGTTCGATCATCATTGGCTGTATTTGCTTTTGGTATAATTGCTTTTATAATGAAAGATTTTATTTTTGAAAAAATCTTATTGGCACCCAAAGATCCCAACTTTGTTACTTACCGTTTTTTGTGTTCTGTTTCTCAGAGTTTTGGAACTAACGGACTTTGTATTGATGAAATACCATTTATAGTACAAAGTCGAACCGTTGCTGGCCAATTTTCTGCGCATATATGGACTTCTATAGCTTTTGGATTTATTATGGCGTTTCCATATATTGTTTATGAAGTATGGAAATTTTTAAAACCTGCTCTATACGATACTGAAAAGAAAAATGCGAAAAGCTTTATTTTTATTACATCCTTTTTATTTTTTGTAGGAATTCTTTTTGGATATTATGTAATAACCCCTCTTTCAATAAACTTTCTTGGTAGTTATCGTGTTGCAGATGAAGTAAAAAATAATTTTGACCTTAGTTCATACACAGGATTATTAAAAGCATCATGTCTTTCTTCTGGTTTTATTTTTGAATTACCTATAGTTATCTATTTTTTAACAAAATTAGGTTTAGTAACCCCGGAGTTTTTAAAAACATATAGAAAGTATGCACTTGTTTTAGTATTGATATTGGCTGCTATAATTACACCACCTGATATTATTAGCCAAGTAATTGTTGCTATACCTATGATTATTCTTTATGAAGTTAGTATAAAAATATCAAGATATATTATCAAAAAAGAGGAAAAGGAAAAGGAAAAGAAAGATGATAAAAATGATGTAATAAAAAAGTCTAGAAAGCCTATCCAAAATTAATTTATCAAATTAGTATTAGTATGATATTACGAGCTGAAAACATAATGAAAATATATGGTAGTAGAAAA
>Ga0209633_10002117_pt1 | contig 19582 bp, 19 predicted proteins | sample Cruoilmetagenom1_FD_187290 | JGI IMG/M metagenome (GOLD analysis project Ga0209633, IMG submission 187290) | Oil polluted marine microbial communities from Coal Oil Point, Santa Barbara, California, USA - Sample 1 (SPAdes) (version 2) | ecosystem: Environmental > Aquatic > Marine > Oil seeps ... | reverse complement strand
ATCTTGGCAGCCTGGGCTGAGTTTTGCTGGAGCCCGATCTCGAAATTGCCTACGAGATAATTCTGAGCGCGAGCAAGCTCGGCCTCGGTAACGCCGTCTTTAAGAAGCCGCTCAAGCTCAGACTTTATAGCCGTGATCGCCTCTTCCTCTTTTGGGGGCGCGGTGCCGATATACACACCGAAGAACCCGGGCTCAAGCCCCGGGGTATAGAACGAAGTCACGGTGTAGGCAAGACTCTTCTTGTCCCTTAGCTCTAAGAACAGTCTCCCGCCCTGCCCCGAAAGTATGGTGTTCAACACCTCAAACGCATAGTGGTCTTTGTCCTTTAGCGTCGGGCCCTGAAAACCCATAATAATATGCATCTGGGCCTTATCGGGCTTGGTATCGACTTTGGTTCTTATTTCTGAAGGCGCAGGCTCGGCAGCTATTTCAGGAACCGGGCTCTTACCCTTTTCCAGTCCACCGAATTTTTCTTTTACAAGCGCAAGCACCTCATCTTCGTTCACATTTCCTACAACTGTAATTACCATATTCTCAGGCCGCGCGTATTTCTCGTAGAATGACGCCAGGTCCGCACCGTGGAAATCACTTACTGTATCTACCGTACCTAGTGCGTTGAATTTATATGGGTGCTCGCTGTAGAGAGTCTCTAAAAATAGGTTCACTGTTGTTTTAAGAAGGTTATCACCCTGACGGTTGATCTCTGCAAGTATCTCCCTTCTTGCCCGCTCAACTTCCTGCGCGTCAAATGAGGGGTGCAGCAATACGTCTGAGAATATTTCGAACGCTTCGGGGAAATTCTTACTTAGAGATTCTACCGTTACGCCAAAGCTGTTACGTCCCGAGAACCCCGACACATCGCCCGCAATGGACTCTATCTGCTCCGCTATGTCCTGCGCAGTCCTTGTCTCTGTCCCCCTGGTAAGCATGCGTGATACGAAATTCGAGACACCGTTCGTGGACTCGTCTTCATACCTCACGCCTCCCAGGAACGCGGCGCGCGCTGCGAACAGGGGTATAGAGGTGTTCTCTTTTATAAGCACCTGAATGCCGTTCTCCAATACATATTTCTGCACATTCTGCGAGGATACTTTGGAATCAGAAGCATTTTCTGCCGGCCCGGTATCCGCAGAAGCGCTCTCAACCTCAATCACTTCCTCTAGAAGCTCCTCACCCAAGCTCTCAGACTTAGCGGCGGCTTCTTTTTCCGCATCAGAAGTAGATTTAGTTACAATCTCCTTAATCTCTTCATCTGTGATAGTCACTTGCCCACTCGGCAGCAAGTACCCGGCTGTGAGATTATCGTTATTTATATACTTGCGGGCAGCCTCCATGATATCTTTGGCGCTCACTTTGCGTACACCCTCTAAGTACTCTTCCTCAAATCTGTAGTCCCCTGTCTCGACCTCATAAAAACCGAGTTTCTGGGCCTGTCCCTGCATGGTCTCTTTCGTATATACTGCGTCGCTTTCGATGTTCACCTTGACCCTTTCAAGCTCCTCTGCGCTTACGGGCTCGTACTTGAGCCTGCTCAGCTCAGCCATTACTTCCCCTAGAGTCTCCTTGGATTTTGCCGGGTCTATGGTCCCGCCCACGGCGAGTATCCCCTCGTATTTAGGGGTAAACGAATAGGCGTAAATGTTGTTCACAATCCCCTTTTCTTCCTTAATATTCCTGTACAGTCTAGAGCTCTCGCCCCCTCCCAGAATGTTTGAGAGTACGTCCATCACAGGAGTGTCCTCGTGTCTAGCGTTTGGGATATGATATGCATATGAGAAGTACCCCTCCTGTATGGGCTTATCTATAATAAAGGTTTTCATCCCTTCCTGCTCAGGCTCTTCTTCGATCACGCACTCGGCTACATCTTTTTTCTTTAGCTTGCCGAATGTGTCTTCAATTTTCTGCCCTACGTTGTCAGAGTCAAAGTCCCCGACCACGACGAGCACCATGTTTTCAGGTGAATACCATTTTTTATAGAATTCCAGTATGCCGTCTCTAGTGAAGCTCCTCACGCTCTCGATGCTCCCGATTATCGGCCTTCCGTAGGGATGCTCGGTAAAAGCGGTAGAGAACATCTTCTCGCTCAAATTCCTTCCCGGTGAGTCCTGCCCCCGTCTTATCTCCTCAACCACTACCTCAAGCTCCTTCTCAAGCTCCCCGGGGTCGAAGGTCGAGTTCTGCATGGCGTCAGAGAGTACGTCCAGAGCAGTGTCCAGGAACCTGCTCGCAATTACTACATAGTAGACCGTTTCATCAAAAGAAGTGAACGCGTTAATGTCCCCGCCGCTAGACTCGATCACGCGGGCGATCTCACCCACATCCCGTTTCTCAGTACCCTTAAACAGCATATGCTCGTGCACGTGAGCAAGCCCGTACTCACCCTCCACTTCGCAAGCGCTCCCGGTTTCCACCCACACGTTCACCGAGACCACTGGGGAGGCGTTATTCTCTTCAAGAATCACCGTAAGCCCGTTCTCAAGCTCGTATTTAGTAACACCGCCTTCGCCCAATGCGCCAATTTGATTATTAAGCTCTTCTTTATCAGCTTCCATATTTTTCTCCTTTTGATTATTCCCGTCCCGGCTGCACGATACAGCCAAAAAGCTTACTGCGATTAAAGTAAGAACAAAAACTGTTAATGCGCCTGAGACGCCCTTTGAACCTGCCGATATAGCTAAATATTTGGATAATAAGTCTTTAATATTCATACGCTTCCTCTGTTCAGTATTCGGAATCGAGCTTGTGTCCGTTATCATTTAGAAATGATAATGAGGATTGACCCGCATTCAAGACAATTTATTAGATATGCAAAAACTATATATTGATTCGTTTACCGTATTCAGGAATTTCGGGAAACGAATATAACCCCAGCAGAATTAGCCAAGTTATTTTTGACCGGACTCAGCCGCCTTCTTCGCTCCTGGTTTCATCAGAGCTCCTGGCCTCGTCAGAGGTTTTGGACCACTGCCTCAGCTGTCTGAACACATATACACCCATTCCAATCGCCGCATAAAGATAGGCAACAGAGATAAAAACTATCTCAGGGTTCGTAATTACAGCGGCAAACAGTATGGCCGCAACAACGAGCGCGTTGAAAGGACCGGCGGTATTTAACGCAGGGCGCTTCCAGTACGGGACGTTGCTCACCATAAGTAGCCCGATAAACGGGGCTGCCGCCAGGTAATACCACATCACTCTATGGTCGGGCGCAATCTGAAAAGCGCTAAGGAGCATTACGGGCGACACCATAAGGCCCGCGGCCCAGGGGCTCGGAAGCCCTGTAAATTTAAATCTTTCCACATTTCCCGACTGTACGTTAAAGCGCGCCAACCTGAGCGCTGTACAAACTATATAGAACAAAAGCGCCATAAGCCCGAGCTTACCCGCGCCCATCAGCACCCATACGTATATCAATATCCCGGGCGCAACACCGAACGACACCAGATCCGAAAGCGAGTCGTAAGAGAGCCCGAATTTGCTCTCGTGCTTAATAAACCTAGCGAGTTTTCCATCCAGAACATCAAAAAACGCCGCTATTACCAGAAAAGCTGCGGCCCACCAGAGCCTTGAAAAGAGCCATTCAGATGTAGCTGTACCTGCGGCGCTTGCGTGCAGCACCTCAATCGAGGTCATTATCGAGAGTAATCCGAAAAACAGGTTCCCGGTAGTAAAAATATTCGGGATTACCGGCATTACCTTATTACGTTTAGATCTATTCTTTCTCTTACCGCTTTCTTTTACATCCACGCTATTACAGTCTCCCCCGCTGCGACTTTGTCCCCGGCCCTGACCTCCACAACACACTCTTGTGGCATGTATAAATCCACCCTTGAGCCGAACTTAATAATACCGTATCTATCACCTTTTTTAAATTCCATACCAAGCTCAGCATAAGAAACTATGCGGCGCGCTAAAAACCCGGTCATCTGGTAAACCACGAATTCCTGCCCCCCGGGTGTTTCTATAAGTGTAGAGCGTCTTTCGTTCTCCTCAGAGGCCTTCTTCATTGAATCCGGATAAAGCCATCCCGGCATGTTGGCAATGTTAAAGCTTCCGGGCGTATATTTAGATCCGGTCACTTTGCCCCCGACGGGCATCCTGTTTATATGGCAGTCATAGAGAGCAAGAGAAATGCTGACCCTCTTTACCGGGGCGTTTAGAAAGTCTCTCTCATACGCCTCGTCAACTGTTATTATTGTGCCGTCTGCAGGAGATACGACAGAATCGGTGTCTGACTGGATGTCGCGCTGTGGGTCGCGGAAGAAAAAAACGCATAACACCGCGAGCGCGGCTAATATTATTGAGAGCAGTGTGAAATTGAGTATCGCTGCCGCCCATGCAAAGAGCGCCAGCACACCAATATATGTAAACCCTTCGGACGCTATGGGAGCCCGGGTGTTTTTCATCAGTTCTTTTTCTTGTCTACGAGCTTCTTCTTAAAGAGAGTGCTCATCATGCCTCTTAGCTGCCCACCGATTTCCTCGATCGGATGATCCTCGCCTTTTTTAAGAAGCGCATTGTAGTTCGGGCGACCTGCCTCGTTTTCTGCTATCCACTCACGAGCGAACTCGCCGTTCTGGATAGCGGCCAAGGTTCTCTTCATCTCCTCTTTTGCCCTCTCGTCAACAATCTTAGGGCCCCTGGTGATGTCCCCGTACTTTGCGGTATCGCTTATGGAATAGCGCATGTTCGATATACCGCCCTCGTAGATAAGGTCTACGATGAGCTTTACCTCGTGACAGCATTCAAAATAAGCCATCTCCGGCGGGTAACCGGCCTCTATTAGCGTCTCAAACCCTGCCTGTATAAGCGCCGTAAGACCGCCGCAAAGAACTGCCTGCTCACCGAAGAGATCAGTTTCTGTTTCGTCTTTAAAGGTGGTTTCTATTACTCCGGCGCGTCCTCCACCGATAGCTCCTGCGTACGCGAGCGCAACCTCCTGGGCCTCACCCGTAGCGTCCTGGTGCACGGCAACTAGCATAGGCACCCCTCCGCCCTCTTCAAACTGTCCCCTCACCGTGTGACCGGGCGCTTTCGGGGCGACCATAAATACGTCTACGTCCGGCGGCGGCACTATCTGATCATAGTGAATGTTGAAACCGTGACTAAAGGCAATGGCGTTTCCGGCTTCGAGATTGTCCGCGATGCTGTCTGAATAAATCTTGCCCTGGCTTGTATCCGGGGCCAGAATCATAATAATGTCCGCCCACTTTGCCGCGTCTTCAACGCTCATTACGTTAAATCCGGCCTCTTTGGCCTTTTCCCAGCTTCCGCTTCCTTCCCTGAGCCCGATAGCAACGTCCATTCCGCTGTCCCTTAAGTTCTGAGCGTGCGCGTGCCCCTGGCTTCCGTAACCTACTATCGCTATTTTGCGATTTTTTAGTTTGTCTTGATTTATATCGTTATCGTAGTAGACCTTCATTTCTTATCTCCTTTTTTTTTCGCGGGCTTGGCCTCGCGCTCCATTGCTACAGTTCCTGTACGGGCGATCTCTTTAATTCCAAGAGGAAGAAGCAGCTCTATGAAAGCATTCACCTTTTCCTTGTCTCCCGTAAGCTCGAGTGAATAGGTTTTTTGTCCTACATCCAGTACCTTGGCCCTGAAAATATCAGCCATTCTCAATATCTCGGCCCTTGTCTTATCCTTAGCCTCCACCCTGATCAGCACCAACTCTCTTTCGACCTTGGGCTCATCTGTTAGGTCCGTGACATTAATCACGTTTACCATGTTGTTGAATCTCTTTATTATTTGCGAGATTATGAAATCGTCCCCTTCGGTCACAAGAGTGATCCTGGAGGTATCGGGATCCATGGTCTCAGCTACGTTCAGGCTCTCTATGTTAAAGCCCCTTGCGCTGAATAGACCTGCAACTCTGGAGAGAACACCCGATTCATTATCTACAAATAGTGATATTGTATGCCTCACTAATTTATACCTCCGCGATTTTTTCTTCTTGCGCTATTTTTCTTTGTGAGTATAAACGGGAATTACAGCACGGCACCCTAAATACTATTCACAGCCCGAGTATTATACTTAATTGTATGAATTAAGCTATATCAGATGCACCTAATATCATTTCGTTCATAGCACCCCCTGGAGCGATCATCGGGTAAACCAGCTCTTCGCAGTCAACCATCATCTCTATCAGCACAACGCCTTCAGTCGAGAGCCCCTCTTTGAGGGTAGACTCAACGTCTTCAGGCCGCTCCGCTCTAAGCCCCCTTGCGCCAAATGACTCGGCAAGTTTAACAAAATCAGGCAGCACTTCGAAATATGACGCAGAATAGTTGCCGTCAAAAAACATCGTCTGCCACTGTCTTACCATGCCGTGATGGCGGTTATTCATGAGAACTATCTTAAGGTCCATCCGGTTCTCAACCGCTGTGGCAAGCTCCTGCATATTCATCTGGAAACTTCCGTCGCCGCAAACACAAATCACCTGCTTATCGGGACGCGCGAACTTGGCCCCAATTGCTGCAGGGAACCCAAAACCCATCGTACCCAGCCCGCCCGAAGTTATATGAGTCCTCGGATATTTGAATTTATAGAACTGTGCGACCCACATCTGGTGCTGTCCAACGTCGGATACAATTATTGCCTCGCCCTTTGTTATATTGCTCAACGTATCTATAACATAAGTTGTCTGGATCTTGTCCCCATTCTGGTTATAACTCATGGGGTGCTCGCGATCCCACTTCTTAATCTGGCCGAGCCATTGCTTTCTGTCCTTTTTAATTTTAGCCGGCAGAAGCTCAAGCATCTGCTTCAACACTGCTTTGGCATCGCCTATTATCGGGCAGTGTACGACTATGTTTTTATCAATTGTCGAGGGGTCGATATCTATGTGGATGATCTTTGCATGCGGGGCGAATTTCTCGAAGTTTCCACCTGTAGCCCTGTCGTCAAAACGGGCGCCTATGGAAATAACGAGGTCGGACTCATGAACCGCCATATTAGCGGCATACGAGCCGTGCATCCCGAGCATGTTGACGAAAAGCGGGTCATCTGAGGGGTAAGAGCCAAGGCCCATGAGCGTTGAAGTAACCGGTATTTCAAGTCGGTGCGCAAACTTCTTAAGCTCCTCCGTGGCATCAGACCAAAGGATGCCGCCGCCGCCGAAAATCAGCGGGCGCTTTGCTTTAAGGATCATATTAACAGCTTTTTTAACCTGCGCGGCGTTACCTTTAGTTGGCGGCTTGTAGCCCCTGAGACTAACGCTCTCCGGTATTACCAGCTCGTCTTCACCGAGAATAACGTCCTTAGGCATGTCGACGAGCACGGGGCTCGGTCTTCCGGTACCTGCGATGTAAAATGCCTCTTTCATTGCCAAAGGAAGGTCTTTGGCCCTTCTTACAAGATAGTTATGCTTAGTACAGGGCCTCGTTATCCCTATATGATCGGCTTCCTGAAACGCGTCGCTTCCAAGATACGGCAAAGGAACCTGTCCTGTAAATACGACTATAGGGGAAGAATCCATTTGTGCTGTCGCGATCCCGGTAACGGTGTTCGTAGCAGCCGGGCCGGATGTGCAAAGCACAACGCCGGGTTTCCCCGAAGCCCTTGCATAACCGTCAGCCATATGGGTCGCTCCCTGCTCGTGTCTGGCAAGAACGTGTTTTATCCTATCTTCGTAACTCGTCATGACGTCGTACACTTTGAGCACGTAGCCGCCCGGAATCCCGAATATCACGTCTATGCCCTCGTGTATCAAAGTCTCAAAAAACATTTCGGCGCCAATCATTCTTGCCATTATAAAAACCCCCTAAATAGTAAATCTCGTTTTAATATTAGTGTACACGATATCTATAACTATCAGTATCTTGGCTTATGAAACCTCTGTTTCGGCCTGTTAAACAAGCACCTTGGCTCAATAACACCGAGTATTTGGGCTTAACTAGCTTCGTGGATTTTGGCTTCCATTCTGTCCTTAAGGGAAAGTTTTATCTTCTTAAGTCTTTTTACTTCAACCTCATCTTCCTCTGATAGATATTCCTTTTCCTCAAGGTTCCTCACGACTTCGTCAAGCTCTCTGTGCTCGGAATAAATCTTCTGAAATTCCTCATCATCCTCTAAAAGCTTTTCTATTATCTCAGCTTCACTCATTTCTACCTCTCACTTTGTTAATTCTTGTATGCATATTTATTTTTTTCAACCTCTTTTACTCTCATCTTTCTTACTGCTCTCTTTTACTAATTCGGCCTCTGACTTCCTCATGTAATGAGGCGAAAGCGTATGCGGGTCGTCCCCGCCGCCGTCCCTAATTATCAAGTAACCCATAGAGGATAAAACCCCCGCCCTTGGGTAACTTAACGGTTCCGGACACAATACTGCGTACCCGTCCGCACCCATGATATCTTCCAGAAAATCCGAGTAAAGTAAAGCACCTTCGCCGATTAAAATAGTTCTATCTTTAATTTTCCCGGCCAAATTCTCTGCAGATAATACCATATCCTCAGAAATCCTCACTACCCTGCCCTCTTGCGACTCAAAAAAAGCCGTAAACACCTCTCCTCTCCTTGCATCAATCAAGGGGCAAATCGTAAAAGGTGCTAACGGAAGGTTATTGGCCATAAGCTCAAGAGTACAGACGCCGGCAATTGGGATACCTAGTGCATAAGAGAGCCCTTTTGCCGCCGCCAATCCTATCCTGAGCGAGGTAAAAGAACCCGGCCCAAGCGACACAGCTATCCCCTCAAGCTCGGTTTTGTCGATTGAAAGCTCTTTAAGCAGCCAATCTATCGAGGGCAGAAGCTTTTCCGAGTGAGAAGGCCCGGTATTGAAATAATATTCTCCGAGAATCTTCTCATCCTCAGAGACCGCAATGCTCCCCGCATACATAGACGTTTCTATTCCAAGTATTTTCATCTTTAAGACTGGAATTGTACACATCTACGATATATCTATCAATTTATCTAGAATTTTGAAACTGTAAGTAGGTAAATTTCAGGGCCCGGTACCGCTTTGAGTAATCAAATTCCGGAGTCTCAAACTTTTAATTTAAATAAGAGAAAATTACGTCCCATAGTTCTCTTCACGAATAAGTGAAGAGGAGCCTGAAGTGACACCCTCGATCCTGAGCGCAAGGTCGTTCTTGTTTGTGGCCTGACGCATGGCCTCGTCGTAGGAAATAATCTTGTCTACATAAAGATTATACAGGCACTGATCGAAGGTCTGCATACCGTAGTGAAGGTTTCCCTCTTCAATCGCCTGCCGGATCTCCCAGGTCCTCTCAGGCTCAGACACCAGGTCTTTTATCCTTTCTGTCGCAATAAGCACCTCTGCGGCAGGCACCCTGGACTTTCCGTCTGCAGTGGGCACAAGCCTTTGCGAGATAACGGCTTTTAACACCTGCGCCAGCTGATACCGCACCTGGTTGTGCTGGTGGGGCGGGAATATCGTGAGCATACGGTTTATGGATTCCATCGCGTCGAGCGTATGTAGAGTTGTCAGCACCAGGTGCCCTGTCTCGGCAGCCGACAGACATATCTCCATGGTCTCAAGGTCCCTCATCTCTCCCACTAGGATTACATCCGGATCCTCTCTGAGCGCGGCCCTCATAGCGTTTGCGAATGTCTCGGTGTCTATACCAATTTCGCGCTGGTTTATATAACTCTTTTTATCCCGGTGGACATACTCAATCGGGTCTTCGACAGTAATTACATGGCGAGCTTTAACCTGATTAATGTAATCAACAATTGAAGCAAGCGTGGTCGATTTACCACTACCCGTAGTACCTGTAAGAATTACAAGCCCGCGTTCCTCATTAGCGATCTTTTCAAGCACTTCAGGCAGATTCAGTGTTTTAAAGTCTCTTATATCAAAGGGGATAGCTCTTATGGCAATAGACGTCGTACCCCTTTGTAAAAACACATTTACCCTGAACCTGGACAAGCCGGATATACTGTAAGCAAAGTCCATTTCATGTAAATCTTGAAATGCATTCCACTGCTTTTCATTCATCATCGATTGAACGAGACCCCTGACATCCTCATTTGACAGTACAGGGGCTTCTTGTACGGAAAGGAGCCTTCCCTCTACCCTGAAATAAGGCTTTCTGCCCGTACCTATGTGTATGTCGGAGGCACTTATATTTAGCGCAGCTTTTAGAATGTCGTCTATGTGTAGTGCGGCCATCTACTTCTCCTCTTGCTCTTTCCCTTTAATAATACCGCTTTTTATTAGAATCTGTTCCTTTAATTTTTCTCTTATCTCAGGGTTCTCCTTAAGGAACTCTCTTGAGTTCTCACGCCCCTGACCAAGTCGCTCGCCCTGATACGAATACCAGGTCCCGCTCTTCTCAACTTCTTTAAATTGGACACCGAGGTCAATCATCTCCCCTGTCTGAGAGATACCGCTGCCGAACATGATATCAAACTCGGCGTTCCTAAACGGCGGTGCCACCTTATTTTTCACGACCTTAGCCCTTACACGGTTACCTTTAACCTCGTCTCCGTCCTTGATGGAGCCTATGCGCCTTACGTCTATCCTGACAGAGGAATAGAACCTGAGCGCCGTGCCTCCGCTTGTAGTTTCGGGGTTCATATAGGGGAGAGTGCCGATCTTCATCCTCGTCTGGTTAACGAAAATTACAAGGGTGTTCGATCTTCCGACGGTCGCCGTAAGCTTCCTCAGAGCCTGGGACATGAGCCTTGCCTGAAGCCCGACGTGTACGTCTCCCATCTCACCCTCTATCTCCGCCCTGGGCACGAGCGCCGCTACAGAATCGAGCACTACTACGTCCACGGCCCCGCTCCTTACGAGCGTGTCCACTATCTCAAGCGCCTGCTCACCGAAGTCGGGCTGTGATATAAGGAGGTCATCTACTTTAACTCCGAGATTATTTGCGTAATTCGGGTCAAGAGCGTGCTCTGCGTCCACAAATGCGGCGATACCGCCCTGCTTGTGGGCCTCTGCAATCACGTGGAGCGCAAGCGTTGTTTTACCCGAGGCCTCAGGGCCGTATATCTCGATCACCCTGCCCTTGGGGAACCCGCCCACACCGAGCGCCACATCAAGCCCGATAGAGCCTGAGGATATTACGGAAAGCTGAGGTATTGGCGTACCCGCTCCGAGCCTCATAATGGAGCCTTTCCCGAACTGCTTTTCTATTGAAGATATTGCAAGATCAATAGTTTTTTCTTTCTCACTGCTTTGCTTTGTTTGTGTTTCTTCCTTCATGATATCTCCCAATTATATTTTTGTTATTAAAAACTTCATAATTATATCCAATGCTGTCTCGGAACTCATGTTTTTAATCTGATCACGGCTGCCGCCAAATAGGTACTTCTTTGAGATCGTATCCGACCCTTCGGCGTCAAAACCAATATACACGGTTCCCACAGGTTTTTCAGCAGTCCCGCCCCCCGGGCCCGCAACACCTGAGATTCCTATGCCGATATCAGAGCCGGAAAGCTCGCGTACGCCTCTTGCCATCGCCTCTACCACAGGGGCGCTGACAGCTCCATGAGCTTCGAGGAGCGAGGCCGACACACCGAGCATATTTTCCTTTGCCTCGTTTGAGTAAGTGATAACACCCTCCAGGAAATAAGCCGAGCTACCTGGGACGTCCGTGATCCTGCTCGCCAAAAGCCCCCCGGTACACGACTCCGCCGTCGCGAGCATCAAAGACTTTTCGGTAAGAAGCCTGCCAACCACTTCTTCAAGCAGTTCCCCTTGTGAGGTGAAGACATAATCGCCTATCCTGGCATTTATCTCATCGATATAATTTTGGGTCAAGCTCTTTGCTTGAGAGTCCGTATCCGCAAAGGCGCACACACGTAGGTGTATTTCGGGTCTATGCGAGCGGTACCCTAGCGTAACCCCTTCCATCTGAAGCCCCTTTAGCCTCTCCGCCACCTCAGATTCCGGAAGTCCGAATATTTTAACTAGACGCATGTCCCTCTTCATCCTGTCCTGAGCGCGGTTATGAAGCTCGGGGACGACATAGTGACGCATCATCTCGTGAAATTCTCTTGGTACTCCAGGGAGGAAGAAAAAGATTACGCCCTTAGACTCGATACTGAAACCGGGGGCGGTGCCCCATTTATTATCTAGCATAGTCGAGCAAGCGGGCAGGTAAGCCTGTTTTTTATTCGATTCGTTCAGCGTCCTTCCACGCTCTTTCATCCAGTTTTCCAACTTAGCGTACGCTTCTTGGTTCAATTCGAGCGTAGAGCCAAAATACTCCGCCGCAACCTCAGCAGTCAGATCATCGTCCGTAGGGCCGAGACCTCCGGTGACTATGACGGCCCGGGCTCTATTCAGAGCAATATCGAATACTTCGGTAATCCGCTCCTTTATGTCACCCACCGTAGTATGGTAGGCGAGGTCAAAACCTAGATTGGAAAGCAGGTCTCCGGCCCAGTTGAAATTACTGTCCAGAGTAAGACCGCTCATCAGCTCATCACCTGTTGTAATTATTTCTATTTTCATTTATCTGTCATTGCGAGGGAGCGTAGCGACTGCGGCAATCCCTAACAGCCAGCACCTTATTCACAATTCATAATACAAATCTTTCCAAGCCTCATTCATACTGTTAATCAAGTCAATCTTCTTCTGTCTCGAACCAGCTTTAATCTGTTTTTCCCTCGAAATAGCATTATAACTGTCCGAATGAACCTCATAAAAAACCAATTTATCTAGATTATATTTATGAGTAAATCCTTTCACGATTTTCTCTTTATGTTCATAAACTCTTTTCTGTAAATTGCTTGTAACACCCGTATATAAAACTGTGTTGTTCTTATTGGCCATTATGTAAACTGAAAATAATTTACCGCTCATTTCTAATTTATTCGGTGCCAAGTCCCTTAGAGATTGCTTCGCTTTGCTCGCAATGACATATTATGGAAAACCCATTATAAATACCTCAGTATCAAATGCATACACACGCACGCGTATACCCCGGCTGCTACATCATCAATGACTACTCCCCACCCACGGGGCAGCTTCTCTAAACTCCTTACCGGCGGGGGTTTTACGATATCGAAAACCCTGAAGAGGATAAACCCGATTGCGATATTAGTCGCAGTAGGCGGTATCAGTATCATTGTCACCAGATAGCCTGCCACCTCGTCAGCCACAATCAGCCCCGGGTCTCGCTTGCTGTATATCTTCTCAGTTTCGGTAGCAGCCCAGACAGAGACGCCGATCACGATAAGCGTTATCAGGAGATAAATATATATGGTCTGTCCCGAGATAATCCAAAATAGAGGAATAGCTGCAAGCGTGCCGAAAGTACCCGGCGCGACAGGAATGAGCCCCACATAAAAGAAGGTAGCGATTAGCTTTGCGGCTGTCTCTTTCACCTAACTAATTACCCCTTCCAGCCTGAGCAGGTTTTTCTTTATTTCGATTCCGCACGAGTACCCCCCGAGTCCGTTTGCGGCAAGCACCCTGTGGCAGGGAACAACAATCGGCAGGGGGTTTTTACCTACGGCATTGCCCACTGCGCGCGCGGCCTTCGGGCTCCCTACCGCACATGCAAGCTCTTTATAGGTTACCACTTCACCGTAGGGTACTTCTAGGAGCTTTTTCCATACCGCTTGTTGAAACCTTGTCCCAGAGCTTAAATCAAGAGTCGATTTAAACCCTGAGCGCTTGCCCCTTAGATATTGGCGGAGCTCCCGGGCGAAGCTCTCAGCCGCCCCGCCCTCTTTAATGTCCTTTACACCCAGTGACTTAAGGTATTCCCTATACTCCTTACGGCTGAAAAAGACGTTCGAGACCCCGTTTTCATTTGAGATCACAAAAATCTTACCCACATCGGAATCAATAGTTGAGAATCTGAAGTCATCCATATCTAAGCTACACCTCAACTTGAGTTTGCATACGGGGAAATCCTTGTCAAGGCAGACCGGTAGAGAGTATTATAAGAGTATGAAAGAGAAGCTAGACTATTACCGCCGTAAAGGCTATAAAAAAGTAGAAGGCTTTATTTACCCATATACGATCGAGTGTGTTTGCGACCTGTCTGATGTTCAAAAATCACATGGGATAAAAGGCAGTATGTGCGAGATCGGCGTCCATCAGGGAAGGTTCTTTATACTTCTCCACCTTTTGGCCGACAGTGATGAATATAGCATCGCCTGTGACCTCTTCGAGAGACAGGAAGAGAACATAGGCAAGTCCGGGCACGGCAACAAGGAAATATTTCTTGAGAATATAGAAAAATCTGGCGGGGACTTAAGCAGAGTTAAGATAATCACCCGGAATTCATTAAACATAGCCCCCGATGATCTTTTGACTCACGGCGGCATCAGGATGATCTCTGTAGACGGAGGGCATGAGGCCGGCACTGCTTACAACGACATTAAGCTCGCGGCCGATACTATGGTTGACGGCGGCATAATATGGCTCGATGATTTCCCTCACGAAAGCTGGCTTGGAGTTATGGAGGGCACATACCGTTTTTTTTTCGACGCGGAAAAAGAGCTATGGCCCATAGCCATATTAGAGAGAAAACTAATACTTACCAACAATGAAAGAATGGCTCAAGTTTATATGAGTAAAATGTTTGAGAGCTTAAGCCTATATTACGACATCGGCCATTCTATATTTGTAGGGAAAAGGGTTTTAGTGATGTGGGAAAAGAGTCCGAGAAGAAAGCTAAAGAAATACTTACAACAAATCAGGTTCTGGAAATCGATCCAAAAATACAGGCTTGTGGATGAATTCGGAAAGATACTGAATAAGCATTTCTGAAATATTCTACAGGTCATCTAACTGAATCTAATCTTTATATACGTCCTTGCGAGCCGAAGGCGAAGCAATCTCCTGCATCGTGAATCATGCATCCAACACCCTACCATCTTGCATTTCGGTCTAATCTGCGTAGAATCTTTTTCGCACGCGGGTATTGGGTTGTCATGAGTTATTGACAATCGCTTGCCTCGTAACTATTATCGCAATTCATAGGCAACAGGAGAGAAATATTGAGCACTTTAACCGGTTTGGAAAATAGCTGGGCATTAATATTAGGAGCGTCTAGCGGATTCGGCGAGGCTATTGCGCTTGAGCTCGCGGGGCATGGGATGAACATATTCGGCGTTCACCTGGACCGTAAGGGCACCATGCCCAAGGTCGAGGAGATTCAACATAATATCAAAGAGCTCGGACGTGAAGCCGTATTTTTCAACATTAACGCCTCAGACCCCGAGAAAAGGACTGGGACGCTTGATGAGATGGAGCAGGTACTGGACGAGCACAAAAACCCCGGGAGTGTAAAGGTCATGGTCCATTCACTGGCTTTCGGGACTCTTAAACCATACATAGCAGAAAATGAGAAAGAGCGGGTGTCCATTAAAAACATGGACATGACGCTTGACGTGATGGCCCACAGCATGGTCTATTGGGCTCAGGAGCTTGTGGCCCGCCAGCTTATGAAAGCGGGCGGCAGAATCTACGCAATGACCAGCGCCGGCGGACACCGAGTTTGGCCCACCTACGGCCCCGTGTCGGCGTCAAAAGCCGCAATCGAGTCCCACACGCGCCAGCTTGCGGTTGAGCTTGCGCCTCATGACATCACAGCGAACGCTATTCAGGCAGGAGTCACAATGACCCCGGCGCTGAGCAAGATCCCCGGAAACGAGGAAATAGTTAAGAACGCTCTTGCCGTAAACCCGGCCAACAGGCTCACGACCACAGAGGACGTGGCCCGCGCCATAGCAGCGCTTGCAGTGGCTGGCACATACTGGCTCACCGGAAACGTAATTAGAGTGGACGGAGGCGAGGACCTGATTTAGCCTGTATAATGCCCCCTTATTAGGCAATCGTTATTATGCACCCGGTTTCCAAATACTAAAGAGAGCACAATACCCACGTTTGAAAATATGAAAAAAATAACGCTTTATAACACACTGACTCAGAAAAAAGAAGAGCTTGTACCCTTAACAGAGGGCAGGATCAGGATGTACGTCTGCGGCCCCACTGTGTACAGCTCGGCGCACCTCGGGCACGCACGCGCAGCCGTCACGTTCGATGTGATCGACAGGTTCTTGACGCACCTCGGATACGACGTCACCTATGTAAGAAATTTTACAGATATAGATGATAAAATTATAAGTAAGTCCATCGAAACCGGCGTTCCGGCAGAGGAGATTTCTGAGAAATTCATACAGGAATATAAGGACGATATGGCCTCGATCGGAGTCAGGACACCTACGGTAGAGCCGAAGGTAACTGAGCATATCCCCGAAATTATAGAGCTGATTGAGAAGATAATAGAAAGCGGCCACGGCTATCAGTCGGGCGGGGACGTATTTTTCTCGGTAAAGAAATTCAACGGCTACGGCAAGCTTTCGAGAAGAGACCCGGACGACATGCTCGCCGGCATCAGAATAGACATTAACGAGCAGAAGGAAGACCCGCTTGACTTTGCGCTCTGGAAAGCCGCAAAGCCTGGCGAGCCCGCTTGGGACAGCCCCTGGGGCAAAGGACGCCCGGGCTGGCATATAGAGTGCTCTACCATGAGCATGAAGTACCTTGGCGAGAGTTTTGACATCCACGGCGGCGGTAAGGACTTGATATTCCCCCACCATGAAAACGAGATCGCCCAATCAGAGTGCGTAACAGGGCATCCGTTCGCTAAGTACTGGATTCATAACGGGCTAATACAGATAAACCGCGAGAAGATGTCTAAATCCATCGGCAACATCTTAAACGTTAAAGACGCGGTATCGATGTGGAGTAAAGAGGCAATCAGGCTCTTTTTCCTGTCCCATCAGTACCTAAACCCCGCAGATTTTTCAGACACGATTATGGACGAGTCGGAGGCCGCTCTCGAAAGGCTATATATCACTATAAAGCGCGCGCAGGAGACTCCCAAAGAAGACAGTGGAGATGATCCCGAGCTGGCGTCAGCGGTTGACGCTTTCAAAGAGAGGTGGGTCACGAACATGTGCGACGACTTCAATACTGCAGGCGCAGTAGGCGCTCTCTTTGAGCTAACAAGAGCCGTAAACCGCTCTCTCGATTCAAACGGGAGCACACCGGCGCTTCAGGACGCGCTACGGGAAATTAAAGTCTTCGGAGACACACTGGGACTGCTGGAATATGAGCCCGACGAGTACCTAAAAGACCATAAGCTCGCAAAATCGGACGCAGATATTACGGAAGAAGAGATCGAGGAGCTTATTAAAGAGAGGAATGCGGCAAGGGTAGATAAAAACTGGACCCGCGCGGATGAGATCAGGGACGAGCTGAGCGATAAGGGCATCCTCCTTGAAGATAAAGCCGAAGGCACTCTCTGGCGGGTCAAGAGTTAATAAAACAATCTTCTCTTAAACCGCAAATAGTTGTGGCTATTCCTTAATCAGCTCCCTACCCACCTTAAAAGCCTTATAGTTTGAATTTTGCCAATATAAAAAAACCGGATCGGCGCTCAGTTCGTTTGTGGCGAGCCACCTGCCATCCTCTTTCACAAAAGCAATAGTTTGCCTCTGCTTAATTTTATTTCGTTTTGAAGCTACGTTGTAATACAAAAGAACGTACTTACCTGTTTCTATCCTGCTTATAAGCGCGATGTAATGATCTTTGTAGAATGATTCCCATTCCTTTAAAAGTTCGTCCTTTGAAATTTGCTCCTCTTCTAACTCCCGCTGAGATTCTTTAGTCCAGGAATTTAACCACCAATTGTAGTTTCCCTCATATATAGCAGAGAATAATGATGTCAGGGCATCTTCCGGCGTATCGTATTTGGCGTCAGATTCATTTTTTATCAGGTCTAATTTCACCCTTCCTTTATATTCCATGACCTGGTATTGATATACCGCTTCTTCTTTCATTTCCGCGAATTTTGGCCAGGTCGTCTTATATATAGGCTCTGGTAGAGTCTCGGATAATACTTCTGTGGAAGTACTAGACAAATAAAAAGTGACAATTAATAGCGCAAGAATGAAAGTCTCAGCGGATTTCATATCTAAACCTCTATCAGCAATAAATTTTAAAGGAAAACTGTTTAAGTTTAATTATACAACAGGATGGATTAAACCCAGATACCCATGTACTCAAGCGCGCGCTTAATGCTCGCCGGGGTCTGTGTCTCGCCCCTGCAGCTATACCAGCAAGCGGTGCAGCCGGTCTCGTCGTAGAGCTTAGGATGGTATTCAGAGAAATGCGCAGTCACGGGCATCTCGGAGCAGCGTTTCAGGTGCCCGCTCGGGGTCACCTGTATGTGGCTTATCCCCGCAGTGCATCCGGGTATGCCGCCCGACTCAAAGTAGCGAGGTATTTCGTTCAGGTAATACTCGGTCGATATGATCGTGCCCTTAAGCTCACGCCTCAGGCGAATTAGCTCGGCCACCAGGTTCCTTATCTTCTCATTTTCCTCGATAAAGTGATCTTCGTTATTGGTCTTCATTACAGAGTACGAGCTGAAGGAAATCCCAATACCCCAGTCATGCGCGTGTCGCACAAGCTCGGGTATATACTCAAGGTTGTCTTCCATTATGATCGTATTCATAGTGATCTGATTGTCAGGGTATTTCCTGCCTAGCTCTGGAAGGATTGTAGACAGCTTGTCCCATAGTCCAGGCACTCCGCGGTAAACGTCGTGCTGCTCGCTCGGGAAATCGAGCGATACCGCTATCTGATTTATGCCTGCATCGAACAGCTCATCGGCTTTTTCCACGCTCAGGAGATCGCCCTTAGTCACCATAGAAGTGAATATGAAATAAGAGCACTCTTTTATCTGCCTCACGATATCCGGCAGGTCTTTACGCAGCATAGGCTCGCCGCCTGTGATAACCGCAACGAGCGGGTCGATCTTTTTAATCACCGGGCGGTAGTCGAAGATCCTCTCTTCGTGTCGTGTCTGCCAGTAGTCGCAGAAATCGCACTTTGCGTTACAGAGTTTCGTAATTTCGAGGTTAACTAGCGTGGGACTTTTCTTAACCTTGGTCTGAAAATACTTTATCGCGCCCTTTAAGCTGTCCTGTGGTGAAATCATTAGCGTTATTTATACATAACATGTGCCCATTTTTCAAGTCAGCCCGGCAATAAACTGTAAGAAAATCGTTCACCACATATTCCTTCCCCCTTGAGGGGGGAAGGTCAGGATGGGGGTGATCAATCCGTCATTGCGAGCCGAAGGTGAAGCACTATTCTTATTGACTTCCCTGCCCGTTTTATAGTTAAATAGAGAGAACATGTCAAAGAGGGATATAGAGGTAGAGATATACGAGTGCGACCACGTAGGAGAGGACGGCGCGAAGTGTCAGAGCCATGGCGACCGTGAGGCTATCAAAGAATGCGGCGTTTGCAGAAACGATATCTGCATCACCCACTACGAGCTGTCTACTGTCACCATCAGCGGCACCAGGGAGCACTTCGTCTATTACTTTTGTGAACAGCATACGGACGAATTCCGCCAGGTTCTCATCGACAAGTTCGGCGACACCGGCCCCGTGCCTCAAACAGGCTACGGTGTTACGCTCAATTAATTCAGAGAATTAGCTACATCCCTTGAAAGCCGTATTGACATATACCGCCTGATTTAGTTTAATAGAATTAAAATATTCTGCTTTTTGGGGACAGAGGCAGTGGGGACAGGCGGGAGTGCGAAGCACGATCCGGGGGAATTAAT
>Ga0209633_10002116_pt1 | contig 19583 bp, 16 predicted proteins | sample Cruoilmetagenom1_FD_187290 | JGI IMG/M metagenome (GOLD analysis project Ga0209633, IMG submission 187290) | Oil polluted marine microbial communities from Coal Oil Point, Santa Barbara, California, USA - Sample 1 (SPAdes) (version 2) | ecosystem: Environmental > Aquatic > Marine > Oil seeps ... | reverse complement strand
TTGACCTTGTTATTCCTGTTCCTTCAGTTCTCTGGACAGAAACTTATGAGCGTCCTGCGAGCTACAGGGGATATGCAACTCCATACAAATATGGACTTCGTCAGCAGTTCCCAATTAGTCAGGGATCATAAGGCGTTAGTCTGTAAATGTTTTGTGTAGTTGAATGAAAAAAACGAATATATAAAAATTTATAGGAGGTATTTGCAATGGGTTTACAAGCAAATGAATACAGCTATCCATGGCTAGAAGAAGGCGAAGTACCACCTTTACCTCTGGATAGAGATAGAATCCACATCATTTCACAGGGTGTGGCTGATCCAGTTTTTGATTATGATATTGTTCCACTAACATATACAGAAAGCCGCTGGATGGCTTTTGTTATCCGCGCGGATATAGGCGCTATGAAAGGAGTTACACCAGAGCCTATCGAGATTACAGATGATGTAATCGAGTTCTGGTATGTAATTCACAGAAACACAATGTTAGGACCATACATGGAGTTTGGTGTAACATTCTCCGCTCAGGTAGACGACGGATCAGGAAAGATCTACAGAGCTGGATACTATCCATACATGTATCTTTCTAATGATTCCCCAATTTTTGCAGGAAAAGAGCCTTTCGGGTTCCCGAAAAAAGCAGCTTACATTGCAGCTTTTGAGCATGGAACAAACAATAACTACTTCAACATGCTTATGGAGAGAAGAGGTTATATTCTCCACACAGCAAATGGTCGTTATTCCGACAAACCTCTTTCCACAAGACCAAAATTCTATGGAAACACAGAATATGGTCGTATGAATTATCGTATTACCACACATCCTGATGTAACGAGAAGTACCCATGAGGTTACTTATCTACCATCAGAAGTGGCACCTGGACAGGGCCATCGCTTCCAGCTAAACCCTGAAAGCATCCGTACCGCAACAGGCGATGATGTTCGCTCTTGGTACATGTCTGGAACCCCATTTGACTTCATGGGCGGTCAGATTCCGGCTACAGAGATTGTAGGTCTTATTAGTTTTACCTTCAACCTCATTATCCCGGGAGCAGAGACCATATGGACCAGAGTAGTAGAAAGAGGCCCAGATGATTTTGGACCACTTCTTTATGCTACACCGTTCAAATACACCATGCGTCATAGGTTCTTGTTGCCACAGTACTCACAGGGCTAGTAATAGACTGTTAGAACTAGAAAACAAAGAAGTTAATTCAGAGCAGGGCTCCCTTACGGGGGCTCTGCTCTTTTTTTATATCCAATTTGTTTTAGTTTTGTATAAGGCGGGCAAGAAAAGCAGAAGTTAAATGTTCAATCTAAGTTCTTGAGCCTCTCCATAAATGGGGCTTATGTCGTCGCTATCTAACTCTGATACATTGTCAGGTAAATCCATAATACGCCTAAGAGAGTTTAGCTCTTCTGTGGATTCTTCTTTTCTTATTCTTATACTTTGAGTTCGTATTCTCAACCTGTTCATTATGTCTAGCATCTGGATAGCGCCATTGTTGACCCTCTCCTTAAGGCGTCCTTCAATGCTCATAGAAGCCTGCAGGGAGCGGAACAAGTTGTATTCTTCATCGGGTATAAAGTTGTCCAGATAAGTGTAAGCGTCCTCAATAATTTTTCTTTGTTCTCTGTAATTTTGATGAAGCAAATATATAGCCAATGCGTGTCTGATAGTTTTTAATGGGAAGGGCAAGAGGGATTTGGGTAGCGCAAGAGGTATCAGTTTTAATGGTTCAAGTTCTTTATTCTCATCAATCGAGGCCAGTAAATTGGCGTAAGCCGACACAATATCTCTTGGGTGTAAATTTGTATTTTCAGTACTCAAAATAAGTTCCTTGTAAATCTAGTTTGTGTTAAACAAGACTATTTTGGTTTAATTTTACCTTATTGCTTGGTTGCGAAGTAAGGCTATTTTAATTCTATCACGTGATGGGCAGGTTTATCAATACAATTGGGATATTATTTGTTTTTTCAGCTCTATAAATTGCCCATTTTGTGAGTAGGGCGTCCTTAATGTTTAAAGACCGCCGCCTATTAGTAGACATAAGATACCTTATCGGAACTAATATCTATTTATATCTGGACAAGTTGAAGCACTTCTTAGTTCCGCTATTGCGCTAGTTCTATTTGACCTGCTTTTCCTGTCCATCAAGACTTTTTTTGCCTTCTTTATCTTTTTTTTAGTTTTTTGTGTTTTATGGTATGCAATAGCGGTATTAGAAATTGCCCTGCTTTAACACAAACTCATAGCATCCGGTACAATATCTCTTCGTTATGAAATTTGGCGCTCATGTCTCTATCGCTGGAGGAATAAACAAAGCTCCGCTAAGGGCCTACGAATTGGGTTGTGAGTGCTTCCAAATCTTTTCCAGATCTCCTAGAGGTGGGAAACCTCCGGAGTTAAAAGAAGAATTGGTTGAATCGTTTCTTAGCGAATGTACCAATTACAATATTACAGAATATTATATTCATACACCCTACTATATAAATCTTTGCTCTGAGAAAAAAGATTTACGAGATTCCTCCATAGCCATCATCAAAGAAGAGCTTGAACGAGGCGGCATGTTGGGCGCCAAATATGTTATGACCCATCTGGGGAGCTCCAAGGGAATGGGCAAGAAACATGCAGTGAATATGATTATTGAGGGATTGAAAAAAATAATAGACAACACTCACTTTTCAACCCAGCTCCTTTTAGAAAACACTGCCGGGCAGGGAGCCACAATGGGAGACAGTTTTGATCAATTGGCTGAAATTCTAGACGGTGTTAGAGGTTCCGATATCGGCATTTGTATTGATACCGCGCATCTATTTGCTGCAGGTTATGATATTAGAACAAAAGAAAAATTTGAGGAAACGCTTCATATGCTTTCTGCCGCTATAGATATTAAAAAAATCAAATTGTTTCATGGAAACGATTCTAAGGCTGGTTTGGGAGAAAGAAAGGATAGACACGAGCATATAGGCAAAGGAAAAATCGGCATAGAGGGATTCAAAAATATTATCAAGAACCCGCACTTCAAAAATATTAACATGATTGTAGAAACCCCTCCCGAAAAAGTAGGAGAAGACATTAAAGCTTTAAAAATACTAAGAGATAAATAGCCCCCTTTACAACTCATCCTGGACTGGGAATTATAAACTCATGACTCAAAACTTATTGATTGCTAAAAGAAAAGACAATCTATTTATTCTTCCAAAAATGGCAAATCGCCATGGCCTTATCGCTGGCGCTACGGGAACTGGGAAAACCGTTACTCTTCAAATCCTGGCAGAAAATTTTAGCAGAATTGGAGTTCCAGTTTTCATGTCCGACGTAAAAGGAGACCTTTCCGGAATAAGCAAGCCCGGGAAAGAACATCCCAAAATAACTGAGCGAATAAATACTATCGGGATTACGGACTTTAACTTCAATGGAAACCCGGTCACTTTCTGGGATGTTTTCGGCAAACAAGGCCACCCAATTCGTACAACAATTTCAGAGATGGGACCCTTGCTCCTAAGTCGCCTGCTCGATCTTAACGACACTCAAGCTGGGGTGTTAACTTTAATATTCAAAATCGCAGATGATGACGGCTTGCTACTTTTGGATATAAAAGACCTTCGGTCTATTTTGCAATATGCCGGTGAAAACGCAAAAATGTTCACGACCGAATATGGAAGAATTTCTACGGCCAGCGTTGGAGCGATCCAACGAAAACTGTTAGCTCTTGAGGACCAGGGAGGAGATATATTTTTCGGAGAGCCTGCTCTTAATCTGGATGACTTTTTGCAAACAGATGAAAATGGAAATGGAATAATTAATATTTTGGCAGCTGATAAATTGATGGGGTCACCCAGAGTCTATGCAACATTTTTACTCTGGCTATTGTCAGAATTATTTGAGCAACTACCCGAAGTGGGAGATCCCGAAAAACCAAAATTGGTTTTCTTTTTTGATGAAGCGCACTTACTTTTCGATAACGCTCCCAAAGCTCTGCAAGAAAAAATCGAACAGGTTGCGCGCCTAATCCGCTCCAAAGGAGTGGGCATATATTTTGTAAGTCAAAACCCCCTAGACATACCGGACGAAGTTTTAGGACAGTTGGGAAATAGAATTCAACATGCACTGCGCGCCTACACTCCTCGTGATCAAAAAGCAGTCAAAGCGGCTGCGCAAACTTTTAGAACTAATCCAAATATGGACACTGAAACAGTAATCACAGAGCTTGGAGTAGGAGAAGCTTTAATATCCTTTCTGGATGAAAAAGGACGTCCAAATATTGTAGAGCAAGCACTTGTCAGACCACCATTTAGCCAGATAGGACCTATAGAACCCAAGGAACGTAAGCGGATAATTCAAGGCTCATTAGTATATGGTTATTACGAGAAATCCATCGACCGTGAATCGGCATACGAGATGCTAAAGAAGCGGGCCAAGCAGACCCCCAAGCCGGCTCCAGCATCAAAGAAAAAACCCGGAAGAAAAAGACAGGGCATCATGGAAACCATGGCAAAAAGTGCGGCCCGGAGCGTCGGAAGACAAATTGCCACTCAACTTATGAGAGGCATCCTGGGATCCTTTCTTAAGAAGTAAAATCAAGGCTATTTTACAAGCGCTTATCCCCATCATACTAACTAATTTCAACTAGTTAAATCATAATTTTAAACCGCTACTTTAATAGATGGGGATAAACTTTAAATATCTAATGTCGGACTTTAAGATATGGGGAAGACTATAAAATTGACATAAAAATTGCAGCTCTAAAGCAAAGAGCATTAAGAATCCAGCCATCATATCTTAAAAGTAAAAATACAATAGAGAACAAGTGGTTAGAAGAAAGGGGGAAGGCTTGCCCGGATCTCTTTATAGAATAACTAAAAGTATTTCGGTGTTTTAAGAAGCAAACTTACACACAGTGCTCAGATTGCTTCTTCTCAGAATCTATAATCACTCATAATTCTATTTTATCACGCACTATTGCTGCACTAATGTCTCGCGGAAGATACGCCGATACATCCGCTTTTCAAAATAGGCCTACGTTGAACGATAATTTGAGCACTTTAACTATTAGCCATAACCATCTATATTTATTAGGTATTATATTTTAAGAAAATCGCTGTTTTTACGCTATAACAAAAGAGCTGTTCTAACAAACTGAAATGATTAGATATTTTAGAATTCGCAAGTTTACATAATTGAATATTATCAGACGTATATTATCGAGAGGAATTACAGCTTTTCAGCTATAAATATAAAGAATTTTTATGCAGCGCTTCTTCCGAGATAGGCTTTTAGTTTGGGTGGGAAGTTTCTTTTTATCGAAGTCTGTTTGATATTTCGTCTGTGGTTTCTACCAAACTCAGATCAATATATGGCGCTGTTTTTTAATTTCCCCTGCCCGGCTTTTGGCTTGGGTCTCTGTTGGAGCTTTAAAGGCTCTCTTTAAATCAAACCGTCTCCTCAGGATAAAGGTTGTCTAGAACATATATATATTATATAAAGCATATCTTCTCATCTTTAAACAACAGCTTTTAATTACCGCTATGCTAAACTCATATGCATGAGCAGCAGTTTTAAAATTCATAGCGAATTCTCACCTAAGGGCGATCAGCCCGAGGCTATAAAAGAGCTTACAGAAGGAGTGCTGAGGGGAGAGAAATATCAGGTGCTTCTTGGAGTTACCGGGAGCGGAAAAACTTTCACTATCGCAAACGTAATCTCCAATACAGAGCGCCCTACCCTAATCATCGCTCCCAATAAAACTCTGGCGGCTCAACTTTACGGCGAGCTGAAAGAACTGTTTCCTGAAAATTCAGTCAGATATTTCGTGAGCTATTACGACTACTATCAGCCGGAAGCCTACATAGCTTCAACAGACACATATATAGAAAAGGACTCGCAAGTAAATGAGCATATAGACAGACTCAGACACGCCTCAACCACATCGCTCTTTGAAAGAAGGGACGTGATTGTCGTGGCGAGCGTCTCCTGCATATATGGAATAGGAGCGCCCGAGCATTACTACGGACTCCTGACAATGCTCGAGGAAGGGATGGAGCTTGAGAGAGATAAATTGCTAGAGAAGCTTTCCGAAGTCCAGTACGAAAGAACAGGGTTGGATCTCTATAGAAGCAGCTTCAGAGTAAAAGGTGACATCGTAGATGTCTTCCCATCTCACCATGACAACACGGCAATAAGGATAGAATTTTTCGGAGACCGGGTAGAGTCACTTAAGGAAATTGATCCCTTGAGAGGTGCAACATTAAGGGCGGTTAAAAAAGCAGCCATATATCCAGGGTCTCATTATGTCGCGCCCAAGTACAGGCATGAACAAGCAATTGAGAATATCAAAAAGGAGCTTGATGAAACACTGACACAACTCCAGGGGCAGGGAATGGGTCTTGAAAAACAGAGGCTTGAAGAAAGAACAAATTACGATCTTGAGCTTCTTGCCAACATGGGTTTTTGCTCGGGGATTGAAAACTACTCAAGACACATATCGGGGCGGCTGCCCGGACAACCCCCCTGGACACTGCTGGATTATTTCCCTGATGATTTTCTTATAGTCCTAGACGAGAGCCACCAGATGATACCGCAGTTAAAAGGAATGTACGCAGGGGACAGGAGTAGAAAGCTGAGCTTGATTGAGCATGGATTCAGGCTTCCCTCTGCGCTTGATAACAGACCGTTAAATTTTTCTGAGTTTGAAAAAAGGGTAACTCAGGTCATATATGTTTCCGCCACTCCCGGAGATTACGAGATAGATAAAACAAAAGGAGTAATAACCGAGCAAATCATACGCCCTACCGGGCTCGCTGACCCGCAGGTGGAGATCAGATCCGCGGACAATCAGGTGGATGATCTACTAGAGGAGATACAAAAAAGAATAAACAACGGTGACAGAGTGCTGGTTACTACGCTCACCAAAAGAATGGCGGAGGATCTGACCGAGTACTACAAAGAGCTGGGAGTAAACGTACGCTATCTGCACTCGGACATTGATACGCTTGAGAGAATCGGAATCATAAGGGATTTGAGGCTCGGGAAATTTGACGTGCTCGTGGGAATCAACCTCTTAAGAGAAGGGCTTGATATACCAGAGGTATCACTCGTTGCTATACTCGACGCGGACAAAGAAGGATATCTCCGCTCCGAGACTTCGCTGATACAGATATTCGGGCGGGCCGCTAGGAACGTTGAGGGAAAAGTAATCCTCTATGCAGACAGAGTTACGGGCTCAATGGCAAAGGCTATTTCTGAAACCGACAGAAGAAGAAAAATTCAGGAGGAATACAATAAAGAGCACGGCATCACACCCGTGAGCATTAAAAAGTCGGTGACTGACATACTGGCAACAATATATGAATCTGACTACTACACTGTGCCTCTTGAGGAAAAGGATGAAGAGCTGGATATCGCGCCTGAGAAAATATCCAAAACCATAAACACTCTGGATAAAGAGATGAAAGTGGCAGCAAAAAATCTTGAGTACGAAACCGCCGCGCAAAAAAGGGACAAGATCAAAAAGCTAAGAGAGCTTGAGATGAAATACTTAGGCGCAGATAAAAAGAAATCATAATACAATTGCCCGGGCGCGACTAATGTGACAAATGCCTTTTCAATGCCAGTGCTAACTTTTTATTTAAACCGGGAACAGATGCGATCTCTTCCTCTGTTGCTTCCCTAATTTTAGAGACAGCTCCAAAATACTTGATAAGTTCCCTCTTGCGCTTAGCACCAATGCCGGGCACGCCGTCAAGCTCGGAGATAAGCGCCTTTTTCCCTCTTAGTTTTTTATGATAAGTAATAGCGAACCTATGTGCCTCGTCTCTGATCCTCATGAGAAGGAAAAGCGCCTCTGAGTTCTTGGAAAAAATGACCGGGTTTTTTCTCCCGTATATATAAAGCTTGTCGCCCTCCCCCTCCTCTCTCCCTTTTGCTATAGAAGCAAGGTCCACTTTCTCCAGATATCCTATTTCGCTTAATATTTTTTGAACTATGTTCAGCTGACCCTTCCCCCCGTCTATCAAAATCAAATCCGGGAGCTCCCACCCCTGCTGCTCGGCCCTTGCCATTCTCCTGGATAAAACCTCATGCATGCTCGCATAGTCGTTTGGGCCCTGCACGTTTTTTATTTTAAACCTCTTGTAGCTTTCCTTGTCAGGCACCCCATTTTCAAACTTTACCATAGAAGCTACCGCGGTAGCCCCCTGTGTATTGGAAATATCAAAACACTCTATGGCTACCGGGAGTCTGGTGAGATGAAGAGACGACTTGAGTCGCTCAAGCAACCCAACCTCTTTGAGTTCTTCTGCGTATTTTCTTTGAAAGCTCTCAAGCGAGTTCCTGTTTGCGAGCTCTACCTCTTTAACCTTTGCCCCGCGCTCAGGCACACTGATGCGCACTTTTCTGCCCTGCTTCTCGGAAAGCCATAACGCAATGGCCTGAACCCTCTCTATGTCCAGGGGAACAATAATTTCTCTCGGCACAAACCTGTTGCCTCCATAGAACTGCGATAAAAATTCTTCCAATACTTCGCTGTCATCCCCCGCTGTGTTTTTAAAGGAGTAATGAGCACTATCCACCAAGCTGCCTCCACGGAAAAAGAGCGCGGAGAATTCGACGCACCGCCCTTCCCTGTAGAACCCCACTACGTCTTTATCTTTAGTGCTCGGCGTTACAAACATTTGCTCGTCCAGATTTTTTTCAAGCAGCCTGATTTGGTCTCTATAGTTGGCTGCGTCCTCATACTTCATCTCGCCAGAGGCTTTTTCCATGCTGTCTCTAAGGAGTTTGATAATACGCTTCTTCTCCCCTTTGAGAAACATGCGCGCCTGCTCTACAACATCCCGGTATCCCTCTTCTCCCGATTTGCCGGCGCACGGTCCCAGACACAAACCCATATAGTAGTTAAGACAGGGTCTGGCCGCATGCCGCTTGAATTTTTCATCGTTACAGTCTCTAAGTGGGAATATTTTATGAATGAGTCGCTTTGCTTTTTTTAGCGCATCCGCGGATGCGAACGGTCCATAGTATATTGCCCCGTCTTTTAAAACCCTCCTGGTTAGTGAGAGCCTGGGGAAGGCTTCTCTCGTATCTAATCTCAGCGATAAGTAGTTTTTATCATCCTTTAACCGGATATTGTATCTGGGCTTTTTTTGTTTGATGAGGGAGCTTTCCAAGACAAGGGCCTCCCGCTCATTTCGGGTTACAACATAATCAACGTCGGCCACGTCTTTCATTAAGGATATAATCTGGGGTCTCTGCCCCCCTTCCCTCTCATTTAGATAAGATCGTATTCGGCTTCTCAGGTTTTTAGCTTTCCCTATATATATAGAGCGGCCCTTTGCATCCTTTAAGAGGTATACGCCAGTTGATTGAGGAATGGATTTTAGTTTTTCTTTGGCAATGCTCATATAGTATTAAAATAAGGGATATTGCCCGTCAGGCAACTTTTCTTGGCAGTATTTAGGACTGCCCTTCTACGCTGTTTTTAAGGTTGGAAAGACCTTTGTCGAACATTTCTCCTAACATGGAATCCATCATTATTGCGAAGTAGCCGCCTATAACGGGCGCCCCCATGTCGCCTGACATTGTCCAGGTAACCCTTGTTTCTCCATCCTCCAAAGGGTCATACATTATAGCGCCCTGACACACATAGGTGCCGCCATCAAACAAAAGATCATACTGGATTCCTTCAGTAGGCGTATCCCTGGTAATAGTAAGCGCCCCATCCCCACTATCTCCTACCCATGACTGTGTGGCACCTATGCCTTTAGTCTTCTCTCCATGCGTTACCATTAATGTCGGATCCTCTGCTTTCCAGGGCTCCCAGGTGTCCCAGTTTTTTAGATCTCCTACATATTTATGTATCTGCTCTGGGGGGGCATCTATTACAATTGATCTTTCCACCGTATAGCTTGTAGGAAGAAATAATCCCACCACAACCACAACTACTATGATTACAATTACCGTGGACAGTAGTGTTTTTAGTATTTTCATAAGCCCCCTTCTAAGCCGTTTTTATTCTCTCTGCCCCGCTTCACTCGGCTTCGAACTCTCGCCAAATATCTCTTAAATGGTCTATATATTTCTTTGGTAAGGAATCCCCTATATCTTTGAGTAAGCTCTTAAAATCTGAAATGTGCTTGTTCTTGTTTTTGTCTTTTAATATTCCTAAAATAAATACCGCTTCAATCACTTCCGGCTTTAGATGATCTATGGTTTTGTAGAACTTCTCCGCTTTATCGTCCCAATTGTTGCCAGTATATTTTTTGTACAGGCTCACAACATTGTTCTTGTAACCCCGCCTGCTTGTTACCGCGATAGTTACCGCACTATCTACCGCACTACTTACCGCGGTACCTCTATCTGTAATTTTCTTTGTAATAGAATCTATCATCAATCCCGCTTTTTTTCTCCTAGACTCTACCTCTTCGGGTTCAAATACCTCAATCATTCTTCCATATATTCCCAGAGACGGTTCCACAACTTTTATACTTAACTTTTCTTCAAGAGAATGGATGGCATTTCTTATGGTTTTGTCTGACAGACCAGTTTTTTCTTTCAATTCTTTTAATCCGAACCTGAGCTGAGGGGATTTTCTGCTATTGCAGTCCTCGTGCATAGACCAATAAACTTTTGATTCGGACAAACTATGTGAATCATCCAAACTTTTAGTTCGAGCTATCTTGTTTGGAGCTTTGGGAGGTGAGGGTTTTCGAGGGCTTCTTCCTACCGCGGTATCTACCGCGGTAGTATCTTTGGGGGATTCTTTTGAGTCTGGGATACTCCTTTCTTTCCTGAAATCATCAAAGTACTTTGTGGCTACTTTATGCGCATTTACGGGGCTAGAGCGCTTCTGCATAGATTCTATCATGCTGGACAAACGCCCTTTGTTTTCAGGCTTTTTCTTCTTAGGAGCTCCTGATGATGTATCTTCTTCCTTCGTTTTTCTCATTTTCATAGACCTTAATTACGTCTTTGGCCAGCCTCCTATAGTCTGTAGCCCCCGCGCAGACGGGGTCATATTCAAGGATGTGTTTACCATATCCACTTGCCTCTTTAAGCTTCACATTGCTATGTATGGGGGAGAAAGTATTGGGATTAAATTTCTCGTTTATAGCATTTAGAACTGTTTTACTAACTGTTGTTAGTTTATCGTGCATTGTGGGCAGTCCGTATGGGACTATAGGAAAATCAGGTCTGGATGAGTATATCTCAAAAAGCGTCTCGTCTATCATGTTTACAGCATCTAGGGCCAATGGCTGTGTCTGAACAACTATGATTACATCATCAGCCGCAAAAAAAGCGTTTATCGACAGTGTTGCAAGGGAAGGGGGGCAATCTATGAGAACAAAATCAAAGTTTTTTCTCAGTTTTTTTATTGATTTCCTAAGCCTGTGATCCTTCTCTATCAAACCCGACATACTAAGATCGGCCCTACTCATCGCAAGGTTCGCAGGGACCAGATAAAGCCCGTGCGTGCCGTGCTCTGCAATCATATTGTTAATATCAAGTTTATTTGACGAATCCGTGAGAAGATCGTTTATGGTCTGCTCAAAATCATTTGGATTAAACCCCAAATGAGAAGTCGCGTTAGCTTGAGGATCCAGGTCTATAACAAGAACTTCAGACCCTTTTTCGGCAAGACACGCGGCAAGATTAACGGTTGTTGTTGTTTTCCCTACGCCGCCCTTGTGGTTCGCAATAGCTATTACTTTCAACTTTGAGCTTTCCCCTTGGTTAGATATCCTAGAATCTAACTGATATAGCCTATTTTCTCTAACAGTTATATCAATTAAATGAGGCTATATCAAGATAAAAAATCTTTTAAGAATAAAAACTCAAAACAAATTCAAATAGGGTAGGGGCCAGTATAGATTATCCCCCTAAATGCGCTGTTTTATGAATCGATTTTGATAAAAACTTACAGGGTCTTTTACTAACTGATTCTTAGCATTGATTTAACTGTTTAAAAATCATATAATATGCTGGTAAGGATATAAAAAAAGCCGCCGAAGCTTTAGCGGTTTGCTTAAAACAACGGCGGCAACCGGAAGGTGGAACATTTTTAATGATACACTTTCTCGCTTTTAAATGTCAAGCCTTTTTAATGTCCACAGGGGAACAAACCGAGGTTTTATTTGGATAATAATATGTCCGGAAAAAAACAAGACAAAACAAAGATAGTTCAGATATGGGGCGAGATCCTAGATGAGGGCTTTACAAGTGTTCCCAATATCCTGTTGAGGTATAGATCCAAGATAGGATTAAAACCAAAACATATAATGCTTATAATTGACATTATGTCGTATAAATGGGATGCCGGTTATCCCTTTCCCAGCTACTCAACTCTCTCTCAAAGATCAGGTATTGAGGAGAGAAGTGTTAAGAGAATCACGCAAGATCTAGAGGAGTTGGGATTGTTGGTTAAAACCCCCCGCTTTGACAACGAAACAGGGGCGCAGTTTACAACTGTTTTTGATTTTAGACCACTGGTTGGAAAGCTTATTAAGGAAATGAACCGGGATAAAGAAATGCCTGACAGTGAGGAGTATTTGTTGGGCACAGCTAGCCAAAATTCTCCTGTATCTAAAAAAAAAGTAAATAAAAACAGGGTGTTTAACGGGGGTGACAAAAATGTCAGGGGGGAGGGTGACAAAAATGTCACCGGGGGGGTGACAGAATTATCACCGGGGGGGGTGACAGAAAAGTCACCCAAAGAATACACAAATAAGAATAAGAGTATTAGTGTACTAACCCTTGAGCAAAACAGTACCTATAGTAGGGCTAAAAAGAATGGAAAAAATGGTAACGATAAAACAAAAAAAAGGGTTAGTGTAGATTTTAGAGATAGTATTTTTAGAAACAGAATATTTGAGATATATGATAATCTAAATGATTTAAAATCTACCCAAGAGTTAGTTGAGGAAGGAATACATAGAGCTTGCAAAGATGTGATGGTCAACAGGGCTGATCGTTTTGAAAAATCGGGAATTGATGTAAATATAAAATCTATTGTGAGCGAAGTAAAAACCAAATTTCCATACAAAGACTTTCCCACCGATGACACTAAAGCGAGAAATTTCTACACTGCCACGATCTGTAACTTGGTGGCTGACTCTCTGGCCGAACTTTTTTTATAAGGACAGTAAACCTGCGCAACGGTTGACATTTGTTTGTAGCAATTTAATATAATTTTCCACAAAAATACAATATAGGGGGAGAATATATATGGCTAGTGATATCCCAGGCACAAAAGAAGCACGGGAAGTCCTTAAAAAAAACAAAATCGTCATAGCCGGAGTCGGCGAGACGGACCAGGGCAAAATTCCCGATCGAAGCTCTTTTCATTTCCTATCCCAAGCTTCAAAATTAGCTATTGAAGACGCAGGAATAAAAAAATCTGATGTAGATGGATTAGTGACCGCTTTTTCTTTGGTAGAACATACGTTTATGCACTGCACAACGTTTGCCGATTACTTTGGTATGAAACCAAAATTCTTTTCTTCGGTGGCCATAGGCGGCGCCACTGCGGTATGGATGGCTGCTGAGGCGGCTATGGCAATAGCATCAGGGCAGGCGGAAGTTGTTCTTTGCGTAAGAGGCGACAATACTCTCTCGGGTATATCGTCTTCCGGTATGCTCGCTCTTATTAGAGAGATGTGCCACGGCGAGTTTGAATTTCCTTATGGTTTAACCACCCCGGGGGGATACGCGCTTGCAGCACAGAGGTACCTGCACGACTACGGTGCTACAAGGGAGCAGCTTGCAGCTGTTGCCGTAACAATGAGAAAGCATGCGGCTTTAAAAGAGAACGCAATGAACAAGGATCCTCTTACAATAGAGGATGTTATTAGCTCTCGTATCATTGCAGAGCCACTTACTAAATACGACTGCTCTATTATATCAGACGGAGGCGCTGCGTTTATTGTAACCACCGAAGATAAAGCAAAAGAGCTTGGTATTGAAAACGGCCTTGCATATCTTTTGGGCATGGGACAAGGCTACTCGCACCAGTATATGACTACACTTGAGAATTTGGATCAGATCTATAACGCTATTAACCGCTCAGGCCAAAAAGCTTTTCAGACAGCCGGGCTTGGGGTCAGTGATGTTGATCTCGCCTACTTGTATGATTGCTTTACGATAACCGTTCTTTTAGAGCTAGAAGGCCTTGGATTTGTTCCCAAAGGGGAGGGCGGATCGTTTGCCCTGGAGGGTCGTATGGAAATCGGGAAGGATCTTCCTGTTAATACTCACGGTGGACTATTGTCTCAGGCTCATTTGGGAGCCATGCACCATGTTGTGGAGGCTACATTGCAGCTAAGGGGTGACGCCGGACCTAGACAGGTAGGGGATGCTGAGGTTGCGATTGTTCATGGCAACGGTGGCATCGTATCTGCTCATAGCACAATACTATTGGGTAAAGAACCCATTTCTTAAGAAAAAGGAGATTATGAAAAATGGCTGAAGAAAAAACATACAATAAACCGCTTCCGGATTTTCGCCCGGAAACCAAACCATACTGGGAAGGAGCCAAGAACCACGCGCTTGTTCTCCCAAGATCTAAAGAAACAGGGAAGTTTTTCTTTTATCCACGCGCTATGTCTCCAGGCGAAGATATGTCTGAAAATATAGAGTGGGTAAAGGCAAGCGGAAAAGGGAAGGTGTGGACATACGCAATTCATCATATGGGTCCTTCAAAAGCGTATAAAGGGGATCCCCCCTATGTAGTTGCGCTTATTGAATTGGCAGAAGGGGTTAAAATGATGAGCAATGTTATTGATGTAGACCCTCATGATGTTTTTGTAGGTATGGACGTAGAAGTTGTCTATGATGACGTTACAGATGAAGTCACCTTGCCTAAGTTTAAACCAGCAAAATAAGAAGCTGACAGCTTCAACCTTAAAAAATGAACCCGCGGCTTGGTCGAAAAAACCAGGCCGCACTTAATTTTAATCGGAAGGAGATAATAAAATGGCAGAGGATATAAGAATTTTTTATGAGGATTTAGAAGTAGATGCGGAGCACAAAAGCACCGGACGTACTATTACGGAAACTGATGTAGTAAGCTTTGCGGGTCTCTCTGGAGATTTCAACAATATGCACATAGATGAGGAATTTGCGCAGAAAACCGTATTCAAGGGAAGAGTAGCGCACGGGCTCTGTGTTCTATCTGTAGCTTCGGGGCTTTGGTTTACCATGCCCCGCTTGGCCACTATAGCTTTTATGGGTCTTGAGGACTGGAGATTCTCGGGTGCGGTAAAATTCGGCGACACAATTCACATCACACGCAAGCTTGTAGAGAAAAGAGAGCATAAAAGACCCAACATGGGCTTTTTAATATTTGAGGTTCTGGTTCATAACCAGGGTGGCGATGTTGTCCAAAAGGGCAAATGGGTGATCTTGGTACAAAGAAGAGAAGGGTAATGATTTTTGCCTAAATCTCTTTTTTCTCAAAGATCATAGAAAATTTGTCTATTCGAGGCTTTTCAAAGCTTTAATTTACCTAATGTACCCCTATTATTGAATAAATTTTTATTCTAATAGGGGTTTTTCATATAAAATTTAGCGAAATTCTAAAAAAGTGTCTTGACACGGACATGCAAAATGTGATAAATCCTATTTCGTATACAAAACTTTGTGGAAGGTGGAAAATCCACAAATGAAAATACAATAACTTTAAGGAGGTATGGAGAGAAATGGCAATAGATATGTTGCTTGGCTATGTTTTGTTGCTAGTAGGTTTCGTGTTTTTCGCTAACGGTATGACAGTGTTGGGAAAAACAGGGGCTAAAGAAGTAGGAGTATTAAACTTTGCAGTAGCTGTACTAATCCTGATCGCAGCATGGAAATTACACGATCAAAATTTAACAGCTGCTACTGCTCTAGTTTCCGTGTTCGCACTTATTTACTTTATGGTTGCGGGGATTTTTATACACGGGTATGACGCTAAAGGTCTTGGATGGTATTGTCTGTTTGCCACAATAGTATTTATTTGGTACGGCTACCATTTCTTTGGCTTGGAAGCAGCAATTCCTGGCATGATGTACTATGCTCTCTTCTGTTGGGCATGGGCACTGCTTGTGTTCTTGGCTTTCTTAGTGTTCTCTCTTGGAAAAGCTATTGCTCCTGCAGTTGCATGGCTCTTCCTTATTGAAGCGTTCCTAACTCTTTTGATTCCTGGAATGCTACTACTTACCGGCAAGTGGGGTCCAATAACCGCACTTAGCGCTGGTTAATAATTAGAAAAGATATTTAACAAGAATTGATTTTACAAAAAGAGGGTTACGGACATAGAGCCGTGACCCTCTTTTTTCATTTTTGGGTTTTTTGGATATAATAGTTCTTATAAATTAGAGTAAGCAGGAGAGATAAAAATGAGAGACGTATATATCTTAGGCGTGGGGACAACCGCTTGTGGGAGATTTCCGGATAAGGCTGCCCATGTGTTGGGGCGCGAGGCGGCTTGGGCTGCGATAAAGGATGCCGGAATACATCCTAGAAAAATAGAGATTGCTTTTTGCGGGCATGTGTATCAGGGAATGGGGGTCGGTCAAAGGACTCTTAAAGAAATAGGTTTGGTTGGTCAGCCTACTATAAATGTTGAGGGAGCATGTGGAAGCGGGACTCTTTCTTTCTGGGAAGCGTGGAGGACAATCGCATATGGACAATACGATATCGCTCTGGCTCTAGGCGTAGAGAACCTTAGCAGGGTGCTCTCAGGCGGCCCTTTACCTCTGGAAGAAGACGACATTGAGGTTGCTTTGGGAATGGGAATGCCGGGATTGTACGCCATGAGGGCAAAGAGATATATGATGGAGTATGGAGTAACAAGTGAGCAGCTGGCCAAGGTTGTTGTAAAAAGCCGCCACCACGCATCACTTAATCCTATAGCGCAATACAAAAAAGAAATGACAATAGATGAAGTTCTTGACTCTCCAATGATTGCTGATCCGCTTACGCGCAATATGTGCTGCCCTGTGGGTGACGCATCTGCAGCTGCGGTGCTTTGTTCTGCGGACCTGGTTGACAAGCTTGCGACCAAAACACCAATTAAGGTGCTTGGCTGTGTTGCTCAGTCGGGTAAATACTCAAGCGCTACAGGGCTAACTTGCGATCCTTCAGAGAACGTTATGCGAACCTCTAAGATGGCTTATGAAATGGCGGGACTTGGTCCTGAGGATATGGACGTGGCCGAGATACACGATGCTTTTTCGATAGCCGAGATGATGGTGTACGAGGCGCTCGGTTTCTGCGAGAAAGGGGAGGGCGCTAGGCTTATAGAGGACGGAAGCACTTGGGTAAACAGCGGAGGCGTTGCTGTTAATCCGGGTGGCGGGTTGTTGTCCAGAGGTCATCCCGTAGGCGCCACGGGTCTACTTCAGACTGCAGAGATTGTATGGCAGCTCCGCGGCGAAGCAGGCAAGCGTCAACAGGAAAACGCAAACGTGGGAGTAATTGAAACTATGGGCGGAGCCCAGCCGTCTATGGATGGCATAACTTGTGTTGTAAGCGTATTGGGCAAGTAAATACATAAATTTAGTATTAAATAACATGATAACCAACTAGAGGGGGTGAAAATATTCGCCCCCTTTTTTATATGGGCTCCAAAAATGGATAATTTGAACAATATAGCAAAAACCTTTGCCGATCTCATTCTGTCTTCTTCAAATGTTGTGGCGTTTACAGGGGCGGGTATTAGTACTGAGTCCGGTATTCCCGATTATCGCTCTCCAGACACGGGTCTTTGGGAGAAGATGGATCAATCAGTTGTATCCCTAGATGGTTTCAAGAGAGAGCCCTCTCGCTATTATGATTATTCTCTAGAGCTTTATCCCGTAAGAAAGGCCGCAAAACCAAATTCCGCTCACTATTTATTGGCAGAGCTTGAAAATAGGGGTGTCTTAAAGGGCATTATTACACAAAACGTAGATGGGCTTCACCAAGACGCCGGTTCCGGGCGGGTTTACGAGCTGCATGGTTCGCTTAGACAGGCGGTGTGTTTGGGCTGTAGCACCCTTCAATCGATGGATGAGGCCATGGAGAGAGTTGTGTTAGGGCAGAATCCGCCTTTATGTACGGATTGCGGAGGAGTTCTTAAACCAAATGCGGTATTTTTTGGGGGAAACACTGCCCCGAATACCTTGGGAGCGCTCCCTCGAGCTTTCACGAGGCGCAGATCTTTTTATTGCCATCGGGTCTTCCCTTCAGGTTTCCCCCGCAAATACCCTCCCGGATGTCGCACTTCAGGCCGGAGCGAAGCTAATTGTGCTAAATTTTACCCCTACACCCTTTGATGGGGATGCCGAGCTTGTGATCAGACAAAAAATAGGTGTGTTTTCATCGAGGGTTATGGAATTTTTAACCCCGTAAATGCCCCATTTTTCCACTTTTGACATTCATTTTGCCAAAATTAAGTGAAAGGCTTAATTTTTTTTCCAATTGCCAAAAAAAACCCTTGACAAGTGCCCCTAATCTTTGATATAACTACTTGAGATGGGGTATTGGACTGTAGCTTTAATCAAGACGATATTTAAATAGCTTATTTAAATAAGTAACGATAAAGCTACACTTCTCCTCTAGGGTTGATAACAATCCGGTTAAAAATCTATATTAGGAGGTTTGTATATATGCCAAGTCATCTTAATGTCCCCACGAAGTATTGGGAACTCACAAAGGAGGTTCCACCTCCCCCAATAGAGAGAGACATAAATACATGGATCATAGCGAATCCTTCAGATCCGCTATGGGATATCGATGTTATCCCTCTAACTTATACCGACAGTCGCTGGTCTGCTTTTGTTCTTAAAGTAGATGAGCCTACAAGGCAGCGTCTTGTCCCGAATCCCCCCCTCACAGTGTGGGATGGAGAGGATGCAGACCTAGTAGAGTATTGGTATGTTGAGCATGTAAACACAATGTTAGGACCATACCTTGAGTTTGGTGTAACAATTTCTGCTACATACAAAGACCCTAAGGGCAATGTATATAATGCAGGTTACTATCCATATATGTACCTCACCGGAGATGCCCCAGTTGATGCTGGTCGTGTTCTTGGATTTCCAAAGAAGATGTCATACATCAGAATCACAACACACGGTGGAGAAAAAGGGACCGATTTCTTCGGTTTTGCAATGTCACGTAACGGATATCTTTTGCACAGCGCAACAGGTCAGTTCGATGACAAGCCAGTAAAGCCCCCATATTTCTATGGTAAAACAGATTGGGGCAAATTTAACATGAAGGTTGTCACAAGACCGGATCTTTCAAGCTCCGAGTGGCAGCTTACACATATAGCCTCAGAGTTACCAGAAGCCTTTAACATTAAAGGCCATCGTTTCCAGATTAAGCCTGAACATACACGTACAGCCTCTGGCGATGCTATTAACTGGTTCCAGCAAGCTACCCCATTTGATAACATGGGTGCTGAGGTCAAGATTCAAGAGGTCACAGGTTGTATTTCGTTTGTATTTGACCTTGTTATTCCTGTTCCTTCAGTTCTCTGGACAGAAACTTATGAGCGTCCTGCGAGCTACAGGGGATATGCAACTCCATACAAATATGGACTTCGTCAGCAGTTCCCAATTAGTC
>Ga0209633_10002115_pt1 | contig 19591 bp, 10 predicted proteins | sample Cruoilmetagenom1_FD_187290 | JGI IMG/M metagenome (GOLD analysis project Ga0209633, IMG submission 187290) | Oil polluted marine microbial communities from Coal Oil Point, Santa Barbara, California, USA - Sample 1 (SPAdes) (version 2) | ecosystem: Environmental > Aquatic > Marine > Oil seeps ... | reverse complement strand
AGAAGCTAAGCTTAAAGTAGGTCGTTTTTAGTCGGCTTTAAGTCTAAAATCAAATAAAAACTAAGCATGTAGAAAATAATATAGTTGCTTGTTTGGACGAGGGTTCGAGTCCCTCCATCTCCACTTTTACAATGTCAAATCAGCTTAAAACTCTATAAACATTTTATTTATAGAGTTTTCTGTTTTTATAAAACACAATATAAATCAATTATAATTATATCTAGTCCTAAATAAACGTTACAGGTTTATACAAAGATAATTTTAAATCTACGAGAGTTTCAACTCTAGGAGATTTTTGTTTTTATAGGTTTTAATTTTCATATTTTTTTGTTGATGCATTTGATTTGGAGTAAGCATATTACAAGACCAATGGGGTCTAATTTGATAAAAAAGTATATTTCTTGTAATACTATTAGACAAGTAGGGAATCTCAAAAACGATTAATACCTATTTAATTGAAGTTTAAAATAATGAATCTCAAAAAAGATAACTTATCATATTCAATAATTTAGTATAAAATTCTACTTTAGCATTAATTAAAACAAATAGTTGATTGGGATGAAGAGTTTTCTAAACATAATTATACTTTCTTTCTTCACATTTTTCTCAATTTTTCTTAATGCTCAAGAATTTCCTCCAATTGAAAAATATAGCCCAGAAGATTATGGAGGTGAGAATCAAAACTGGATGATTTCTCAAGCATCTAACAAATATATTTATATCGCTAATAGTGGTGGTTTGCTTGAGTTTAACGGAGCTAAATGGAAAATGTATCCTTCTCCAAACAATAGTGTTATTAGAGCGGTGAATGCAATTAATGATAGGATTTATACAGGGAGTTTTGAAGATTTTGGTTATTGGAAAAAAGATTCTATTGACCAGTTTCAATATCATTCTTTAGTTGATAAACTCAAAAATAAGTCAATAACAGATGAGAATATTTGGAATATACTTGAATACCAAGAATGGATTATTTTTCAATCTCAAGAAAAAATATATTTATATAATACATTGAGCGAAAATTTTAAAATTGTTAATTCTAATAATATTATCACAAAAGTATTTATTGTTAATAATACAATTTATTATCACGTTACAAATGAGGGACTATACAATATTGAACAAGGAAATCCCAAATTAATTTCTAATAGTACTTTAATAAAAGAAGACAGGGTAATAAATATTTTCACAATCAATAATCAATTATTAATTCAAACACATAAGTCTGGATTTTATTTACTTAATAACAAAGAGCTTTCACCATGGAAAACATCTGCCAATGATTTTATTAAATCAATGAGCATTTTCAATAGTGTACAACTTGAGGATGGAAGCTTCGTATTAGGAACTATTTCAAATGGAATTATTCACATTGATCGAGAAGGAAAGGTTTTAAATCATATAAATCAAAAAAACGGATTAAGCAACAATACAGCCCTCTCTTTATTTGAAGATATTGATAATAATGTTTGGATAGGTTTAGATAATGGAATCAATTGTATTAATATCAAATCTCCTATTAAAATATTTAATGACACTGAGGGTATTCTTGGTACTGTATATGCTTCAACAATTTTTAAAAATTATCTTTATTTAGGCACAAATCAAGGTCTCTTTTATAGGAAATTGAATAATGATAAAGATGATTTTCAATTTATTAAAGGCACGGCAGGACAGGTTTGGAGTCTTTTTGTATTTGATAACAATGAATTGTTTTGTGGTCACCATACAGGAACATATTTAATTGATCAAGACAAAGCAATTCTAATTGATAAGACTCCTGGAACATGGGATATTAAGTCAATTCCAAAAAACAGAAACCTCTTATTAAAAGGAAATTATAGTGGGTTGTATATATTAAAAAAAGAAAAGGGCACATGGTTTTTGAAAAATAAAATTAAGGGGTTTGATAATTCTGCCAGGTATTTTGAAATTAATAATCATAACCAAATTTGGATTAGCCATGAATACAAAGGTGTTTTTAAACTTAAACTTGATAATGATTTTACGAAGGCCACTAATGTTATACTAGAGCCAAATCTATCTATTGGAAAAAATTCAAGTTTAATAAAATTTAAGAATAAGATTTTATATGCAAATCAAGCGGGTGCTTTCGCATACGACACTATAAAAACAACTTTTACCTATGATAGTATACTTAGTTCACTTTTTGAAAGAGAAAAATATATGACAGGTAAATTAGTGGCAAGTAAAAACGGGAAATTATGGGCTTTTACTAAAGATAATATCAATTATTTAGCCACAGATAACCTTACAAATAAACACAAAGTGAATCAAATTTCTATTCCTTCATATCTTAGAAAAGGAATGGTTGGCTATGAAGATATTTCACTTATTAAAGATGAAGAATATTTATTAGGAACTACTAATGGTTATATTACCATAGATCTTTCAAAAATAAATTATGGTAATGAATATAATGTGATATTAAATACAGTACGATTAATAAATGTTGACAGTGATATAACAAATTATAATAGTAAGGAAATTGGAGAATTTTATTACAAACCTAGGTCAATTAGTTTTAATTATAGTGTGCCTGAATATGACAAGTATTTGATTGTAAAATACAAGTACAAACTAGAAGGTAATTTTAATAAATGGTCCGATTGGACTGACAAATCAGAAGTAAGTTTTGAAAATCTTTCTTACGGAAATTATACTTTTAATGTACAAGCCAAAGTTGGAAATAAATTATCAAAGAATATTTTAAAATATAAGTTTGTGGTAAATAAACCATGGTATCTTTCTAATATTTCACTTATTGGATATCTTTTATTGCTTTCTTTAATGGTAATATTAATAAATAGAGCTTATCGAAAATATTATAATAAACAGCATGCATTAAAACAGTCAGCAAATGAAGAATTAATTGTACGTATAAAAAACGAAAAATTAAAACAGGATATAGAAAGTAAAAACAGGGAATTGGCAATCTCAACAATGAGTATTATTAAAAAGAACGAAGTATTAAGTAGTATTAAAAAAGAGCTTAAAAATATTAGTTTTGAGCCCAAAGAGGCTTCTCCAATAATTAAATTAATCGATAGAAATATTAATAATACGAAAGATTGGCAGTTTTTTGAAGAAGCTTTTAATAATGCCGACAAACACTTTTTAGATAAAGTTAAAAATGTGCACCCAAACCTATCGCCAAATGATTTACGCTTTTGCGCCTATTTACGCTTAAATTTATTATCAAAAGAAATAGCTCCTTTACTTAATATCTCTGTACGAAGTGTAGAAATTAAACGCTACAGATTACGAAAAAAAATGAAATTAGCACACGATGAAAACCTAATTAGTCACATCTTGGAAATTTAGAACTACAACATTATAAAATTTTACCACAACATTACCACAACGAAAGCCTTATAGTTAATACATTGAATAGGATATTAACATTTTTTTATGATTAATAAAAGCTCTCTAATCCCTTTATTGGTTTCGTAAACTTTCATATTGACACATTCATTAAGGGACTATTATTTTCAATGTATGTTTTTTGTATTGGTGTTTTTAAAGCACTCAATAGTATTTACTTGTAATTTTAACAATGTCTTAACTCTTTAAAAATCTTTTAGAGTAAGAATAATAAATTTAAGTTAAACTCAAAATATATGAAACGAAAATTATTTTTTAAAAAAGTAAGGATTCTTTTCTCACTTTTTTTATTGTTTAGTGTTTTTGTGACTATGGGGCAATCTCAAAGATTGTTGACCGGGACAGTTATTTCTACTGAAAATGGTGATCTTTTACCAGGAGCTTCAGTTATAGAAAAAGGCACTACAAACGGAACATCAACAGATTTTGATGGAAAATTCTCTTTAAATGTATCCTCTGACGCGACTACATTGGTAATTTCTTTTATTGGTTTTGTAACACAAGAGGTTCCTATAACTAGTAATAATCTTACTATATCTTTAGTTACAGATGCCAATGCATTAGAAGAAGTTGTGGTTACTGGTTATGGAACACAAAAAATCACAAAAGTATCGGGAGCAATTTCAACTGTTAAGTCGGCTGAAATAGAGAATCTAAAACCTGTTAGAGTGGAAGAAGCTTTACAAGGTCAAGCATCAGGTGTCTCTGTAATTCAAGGAGGCTCTCCAGGTAGTAAACCATCAGTTTTGATAAGGGGTATTCCTTCTTTTTCTGGAACTGACCCTGTGGTTATAATTAATGGTGTACCTCAAACCTTAGATGATCTAAATGCTTTAAATGCCGCAGATATTAAAACCATTGATGTTTTAAAAGATGCTGCAACTACTTCAATTTATGGTGTAAAAGGAGGAAATGGAGTAATTGTTGTAACGACTCTAGCAGGAAGAAATAATCAAAAAACTGAATTTAATTTCAATAGTTATGCAGGTTTTCAAACGGTTTTGAAACAAATTGGAGTGTTAAATGCAACTGAATATGGCGCTATAATTAATGAAGGAAGTGTTATGTCTGGTGGTCCTTTAGTTTTTCCAGATCTTTCAGTTTTAGGTTATGGAACAAATTGGCAGGATGAAATTTTTGAAACAGCACCAATATCTTCTCACAATATTTCTGCTAGAGGGGGATCAGAAAATATTAGTTATTTTCTTTCTGCAGGTTATTTAGGACAAGATGGTATTGTTGGTGGTGGTGACAAATCATTTTTTAATAGAGTCAATGTAACTGCAAACCTTGATTTTGATTTAACTTCTAAACTAAAATTGGTACTTAATACCAATTACGCAAATATTAAGAATAAAAGCGTTCAAGAAAATTCTTTTAATTCGATTATTGGTAGTGCATTGAATTTTGACCCTACGGTTTCAATATATAATGAAGTGCCTAATTCTATAGGCACTTATGGTTATAGTGATCTTTTATTATCCGAAATATTTAATCCTCTTACAAAATTAGAAAACACATTTAATGAAAGTAATGGAGATAAGTTTTTTGGAAAAGTAGAATTACAATATGAAATAGTAAAAAATCTAAGATTCACGTCTAGGTTTGGTTATGTTAAATGGGATCAAAAAGGAAAATCATTTAGCCCTCTTGTATTTTACGGACCTAACAATGTTTCAAGTGATATGCTTGCCGATGGAACCATACTTGATGGTCATCATAATAGTGTTACTGAAAATTCATTTTCTGCATTTAGCTTTACCTATGAAAACTTTATAAATTATAATTTTCAAATTAATGAAAATCATAATTTTGAAACAGTTTTAGGTATGTCTTTAGCAAAGTCAACAAGTGATGGAACAGTTGTTTCTAGAGAAGATGTTCCTTTTAATTCATGGGCATTTGCTGATATTAGTAGTGCAACTGGAGAAAATACAGCTGAAAGAACTAATGCATATACCGGGAGGACATATCAAAACTTAACAAGAAAGAATCTATCTTATTTTGGAAGAGTTAATTATGATTACAAAGAAAAATACCTTGCTTCTTTTTCTGCTCGTCGTGATGGCTCTACAACTTTTGGAACAGAAAATAAGTTTGCTAATTTCTACGCAGGTTCTTTGGGTTGGGTTATGTCTAGAGAAGACTTTTTTAACTCTAATTTTATAAATTTCTTAAAATTTAGAGGAAGTTATGGAACAAGTGGAAATGATAATGTATCACCTCAATTTGTAAGTATTGTAACGGGAGGCCCAAGTTATGGAAGCACAAGAAATAGTAATGGATATACTTTTGAAGGAGTATTTACACCAGGTTCAACAGTTAACTCTTTTAGTAATGAAACCTTAAAATGGGAAGAATTAACTCAATTAAGTGTAGGTTTAGATATTACTGTATTAAATAATTTATCCTTTACCGCAGATTATTATGAAAAAAATGTAGAAGGGCTTTTATTTACTGATGCTCCTCCGTTAATTGCAGGTACATCATTACCAGTCTCTGCTAATATTGGTTCAACTGAAACAACAGGTTTTGACTTTAAGCTATCCTATAATACTACTGGAGAGTTTAAATTTAACACCTCTGTTATTTTTTCAACCTTTACTAGCTTGGTAACTGAAACTAATTTTGATGGAACAGCAATTGTAAATGGTGGTTCTTTTTTTAATGGACAATCACAGACATCTACAAGGTTTCAAAAAGGCTTTGCGCCAGGTTATTTTTACGGATATGAAACAGATGGTTTGTTTCAAACAGCAGATGAAATAGCATCTAGCCCTACTCAAAATGGAGCTGTACCAGGAGACATTAAATATGTTGATGTTAATGGTGATGGAGAAATTACAGATTTAGATAAAACAGAAATTGGAAATCCATTTCCTGATTTTACATTGGGTTGGAATTTAGGTTTTGAATATAAAGGTCTTGATTTTAGTGTATTTACATACGCTTCACAAGGGAACGATATTTTTAGAGCATATGAACGTAATTCTAATTTTACAAATAAATATAGAAGTGTATTAGGTAGATGGACGGGGCCAGGCACAACAAATGATGCGAACAACCCAAGATATTCTTTTAAAGATGCGAATAGTAATATTAGAGCTTCAGACAGATATGTAGAAGATGGTTCATTTGTAAAAATTAAAAATATTGTATTAGGTTTTACTATACCAACTACAGTAAACAGCGCCAAATTCTTTAGCAAAGTAAGAATTTATGGTCAAGTAAAGAATCTATATACATTTACAGAATATAGTGGTTATGATCCTGAAATATCTGGAGGTAGTGCCTTACTTGAAAATGGTGTTGATCGTGGTGCTTATCCACAAGCAAGAACAATATTATTAGGTGTAAACTTAAACTTTTAAAATCATTAATATGAAAAATATGAAAAATTATATTGGAACGATTATCCTCCTTTTTATTTTTACTTCTTGTGAAGATTGGGTAGATTTTGATCCGCATGATGAATATAGAATTACTGAAGCAGATTTTTTGAAATCTGAAGCAGATTATCAATCAATGGCTGTAAGTTGCTATACTCCTACTCAATGGCTTAATCAAATGTATGTACTTGCAGATGTTGCAACTGATAATGCAACAGCAGGAGGTGAAAATGCTTCAGATGTAGGAAGACTTCAACAAATAGATGATTATACTACAACAACCAATAATGGTCTTATGGCAGATTTATGGAATGTAGCATATGAAGGTGTAAATAGAACCAATTACCTTATCGCTCATAAAGACCAAAATCCAGCTGGTGAAGTAGTTAATTTTGATGGAAAAGATGCAATGTATGGTGAAGTATATTTTTTAAGAGCATACTTTTATTTTAGCTTGGTAAAAATGTATGGTGATGTAGTTTTATTTACTGATGGTAAATTAGGTGTTGAAGATTTTGGAACCTTACAAAGATCATCTAAGGCAGAAGCATATGCACAAATTGAGGCAGATTTAAATATTGCCATTGGAGCACTTTTACCTTCAAATGCACAAAGTGGAAGAGTAAATAAATATGTAGCTCAAGCCTTATTAGGTAAAGTTTTGCTTTATCAAAATAAAATGGGTGAAGCTGCTTTAATGCTTGAGAATGTCATAAACGGTCCATATAGATTAGTAGATGACTTTGATAGTATGTTTTTAAAAGAAGGTGAAAACGGTCCTGAATCAATTTTTGAAGTTCAATATTCAAATGGCAAACCATATTATAATTGGGGTGGAGTAACACGTGGTCAAGGAAATTATGCAGTACAGCAGTGTGGTGTTAGAGGATTAAATGGTTCCGTTGATATGCCTTTTGCTTCAGGTTGGAGTACTACTCTTCCTACGCAAGACCTTGCAGATGCCTATGAAGATGGTGATCAAAGAAAAGATGCTACTCTATTTAATATGGAAGCCTATAAAAATGACAACCCAGGTTTAGACATAAGTTATACAGAAGCACCTTATAAGAATACGGGTTTTTATAACAAAAAATACTTACCTAGAAAAGGACAAACGAGCGGGCAAGTAGAATTAAATTATGAAAATAATCATAGAATTATTCGTTTAGCAGATGTGTTATTAATGGCTGCTGAAGCCAATGTAAGTTCAAATGAATCTAAAGCACAGGAATATTTAAACATAGTTCGTGCTAGAGCATTTGGAGATGATTCACATGAAATAACTGCAAGCGGAGATAACTTGAAAAAGGCCATTTGGGATGAAAGAAGGTTAGAGTTAGCTATGGAAGGAGATCGCTTCTTTGATTTGGTTAGAACGGGTCAGGCAGTTAATAAAATACAAGGTTTTGTAGCTGGTAAAAATGAGGTGTTTCCTATTCCTCAGACGGAAATTGATATTTCAAAACTTGAACAAAACCCAGGTTGGTAATACAATTGTAATAATTTAAAAATAATCGAAATGAAAAAAATAAAATATTTTTTAAGTACCATTTTACTAATTATAGCTGTTTCGAGTTGTGATGATGAGGATTTTGGTAGTACTGATTTTGTATCAACCGCAATTGCACCAAGCAATGTAACTGCACTTTATAATATTACGCAAGATAATACAGGGCTAGTAACCATAACTCCAAATAGTGAGGGTGGTGTTTCTTATGATGTGTATTTTGGTGATGAAACAGCTGATCCTGCAAAGGTAAAACAAGGAGGGAACGTTTCTCATACATACAGTGAAGGTAGTTATACGGTTAAGGTTGTAGCTCGTAATGTTTCAGGTTTAACAACTGAAGAGACTCAAGAACTTGTAGTTTCTTTTAGAGCTCCCGAGAATTTAGAAGTAACTGTTTTAAATGATGAAGCGATTTCTAAACAAGTTAATGTTACAGCAACTGCTGATTTTGCCACTTCCTTTGAAGTATATTATGGAGAAGTAGCGGATGAAACACCAGTTATAGCTAATATTGGTGATACAGCTTCTTATATTTATCAAGAAGCTGGAATTTATACTATAAGAGTTGTAGCAATTGGTGCTGCAATTGCTACAACAGAATTTCTTATTGAAGATTTTGAAGTTACGGCTATCTTACAACCTCTTGAAGCTGCGCCTACACCACAAGGTAGAAAAGAATCTGATGTAATTTCTATATATAGTGATGCATATGCAAATGTAGAAGGGTCCGATTTTAATCCAAATTGGGGACAATCAACAGTATATTCAGAAATTGATATCGTTGGAGATCCTACAATTCAATTAGGTAATTTAACTTACCAAGGCCTTCAGTTGGGGTCAGTAGTTGATGCTTCTGCAATGGAATTCATTCATATTGATGTTTGGACAGCTGATGCCGAAGCAGTTAAGATTTATCCAATAAGTGCTTCAACTGGCGAGAAATCTGTAACATTAGATCTAATTCCTGATCAATGGAATCGCTTTGATATACCGGTAACTGAATTTACCGATCAAGGATTATCAATGGCAGATATTCATCAATTTAAGTTCGTAGGAGTCCCTTGGGCAGGTGGAACAATTTTTTATGATAATCTTTACTTCTATAGAGCTGCTTCAGGAGCAGATCCATTCATAGTTGAAGATTTTGAAGGTACTGCGCCAACATTTGTTGATTTTGGAAATATTGCAGCTGTGGAAGTAGTTTCAAATCCAGATGCTTCTGGTATCAATACTTCAGCTAAAGTAGCTCGATTAATTAAAACAGATGGGGCAGAAACTTGGGCAGGTGCCTTTTTTGAAATTGCTGCACCATTAGATTTAGATACGTATGCTAATATAAGCGTAAAAACTTGGTCCCCTAAAAGTGGAGCTGTAGTTAAGTTAAAAATTGAAAATCAAGACGCTAGTATTACACATAGTGTTGATGTAAATACTACAATGGTCAATGGTTGGGAAACTTTAATATATGATTTTAGCGGAGCTCCAAAAGCTGATTATGTTCGAATCGTTATTTTCTTTGACTTTGTAAATAAAGGGGATGATTCAGTATATTATTATGATGATATAACATTACTTAATTAAAAATTATGAATATGAAAAAATTTAAATATTTTTTAGCTTTTCTTTCATTAGCTCTAATATTTGGAAGCTGTGAAGAAGAAACTTATGAATTTGGAGATATTAAAACTCCTACCAATATGCAAATTGTTGCAGATATTGTTGGTGCTGATGTAGATAATCCAAATGGTGACGGAAGTGGTCAAGTAAACTTTTCTGTAACTTCAGATAATGCAATGAGTTATAAATTTATTCATAATGGTACTGAAGAAATAGTACCCTCAGGGAATAAAACTTATGTTTTTGGAACGACAGGGCTTCACACTTATGAAGTAACAATACTTGCGCTTGGTACAGCCGGTGTAAGTTCAAGTGAAACTACGTCAGTAGAAGTATTAACTCTATATTCACCACCAGCAGATTTGATAACTATGTTAACCGGAGATAGTGAAAGAACATGGAGAATTAAAAATGAAGTTTATGGTCATATGGGTGTTGGTCCTACAGATGCAACTTCACCAATTTGGTGGGCAGCTGGTCCTGATGGAAAAGCTGAAACAGCCATGTATGACGATCGATACTTTTTTAATGTTGATGGTAGTTTTACACATACAACTGAAGGCTTTATATATGGTAAATCAGTTCCATTAACTGAAGACTTTGGAGATAAAGGGCAAACTCCAAATGAAAATGCTGAATTTACACATTTTCCATTTGACGATTATACTTCAATATGGGAATTAAGTGCTCCGGCTGAACAAGAGACTTTATCACTTTCTGATAAAGGGTTTTTAGGGTTTTATGTAGGAGGAGACCACAGTTATCAAATTTTATCAAGAACTGAAAATGAAATGCATGTTAAAACTATTGATTATTCAGGAGGTCTTGCATGGTTCTTTATATTAATAGCTGTAGAATAAAAAATTTCTGAAAGAAGGGATTAGAATAATTATCCCTTCTTTCATTAAAACTCTGATTCTAAGTTTCTACACACCTTAAATATAATACTCAATGCTCTATAAAAATATTTTCTATATGACATCTCTTTTTGGTGTTTTATTATTTCTTCTTTTTTCCTGTGGTGGAGGAGGTAGCGACAATCCTCCAGGCCCTATTGAACCAGAAGTAATTATACCTTCTAACCTTACATTTACTATAGAAATAGTAGGGGCAGATGCGAATAACCCTAATGGTGATGGCTCTGGACTTATAAAATGTTCTGCTACAGCTACTAATGCAACTTCTTATAGTTTTCGACCAGGAACTGGTTCTGAGTTTAATAATACAAGTGGCAATTTTGAATATACTTATACAGAAAATGGAATCAATAAATACAATGTTGATGTATTAGCTTACTCAAAAACAGGACATTCTATAAAAAGTTCACAGGAAATTAGTGTTTCAACATCACCCAATATGAACTTAGTTTGGTTTGATGAATTTGATTCCAATGGAAGCCCAGATACATCTAAATGGGTTTATGATATTGGTGATGGTTGTCCTAATCTTTGTGGTTGGGGTAATAGTGAATCACAGTATTATACAAATAGAACTGATAATGTTGTTATTGAAGATGGTGTTTTAAAAATTAGAGCAAAAAAAGAAGATTACCAAGGTTCAGAATATACTTCTGCTAGAATAAAAACTCAAGGGAAATTTGATTTTAAATATGGCAAAGTTGAAATTAGAGCAAAGCTGCCTGAAGGTGGAGGTACTTGGCCTGCTCTTTGGATGTTGGGATCTAACATAACTTCTGTCGGTTGGCCGGCTTGTGGTGAGATTGATATTATGGAACATAAAGGAAATGTTCCTGGTAATGTTTCAAGTGCAATTCACACGCCTTCAAGCTATGGAGGTACAATTAATAAGGGGAATAAATTTGTTTCTAATGTTTCAACAGAGTTTCATATTTATACGGTTAATTGGACTGTAGAAAAAATAGAATTTTCTATTGATGATACAATTTTTTATACATATAACCCATCAAATAAAGATAGTAACACATGGCCTTTTGATGCCAATCAGTTTATTATTTTTAATGTAGCAATGGGTGGAACCTTTGGAGGTGCTATTGACCCTAATTTCTCTGAAGGTATAATGGAAGTTGATTATATTCGAGTGTATCAATAAACTGTTTCAAAAGAAAAGGTTTAGATAAACTAACTTTTCAATTGATCTATTAAGTTAATATAACAATATACTTTTTACAGATGTTTAAATATTTCTTTTTAAAGGTTTTATTTTTTATTCCATTTGTCAGTCTATCTCAAGATCTGATCATAAATACAATGAATAGGAATACAACTTCTTTAAATGGAAATTGGCATTATATAGTTGACCCTTATGAAACAGGTTATTATAATTATCGGTATGAACCTTACGATCAATTAGCCAAAAATAATAATTCAGCTTTTTACAATAATTATCATACCGATAATAAAATGGAATTGGTAGAGTATGATTTTGATAAATCACCAGTACTTACAGTTCCGGGAGATTGGAATTCACAAAAAGAAAATCTCTTTTATTATGAAGGTACTATTTGGTATAAAAAATCATTCGATTACAAATTTTCTAAAGGAAATAATCGCCTTTTTGTTTACTTCGGTGCAATTAATTATAAAGCTGAAGTTTACCTTAACGGAAAAAAACTTGGTACACATGAAGGTGGTTTTACTCCTTTTAATTTTGAAGTAACTTCTATTGTAAAACCAAAAGACAATTATTTAGTAGTAAAAGTAGATAATAAAAGATTTAAAGAAGCAATCCCTACCATCAATACAGATTGGTGGAATTATGGTGGAATTACTAGAGATGTAAAACTTATAGAAGAGCCACCTGTTTTTATTCAGGATTACAGCATCCAGCTTGAAAAAGGAAATAAAAATATTATTAGTGGTTTTATTAAGTTAAATAATACTTCTGAAAATGAAAAAGTAACTGTTAATATTCCAGAATTAACTGTTAATAAATCTTTTAATACAGACTCTAATGGAAATGTTTCCTTTTCTTTAGAATCAAATAAAATAAAATATTGGTCACCAACCACACCAAAATTATATGAAGTTTCAATCAAAACTAACTATCAAACCATAAAAGATAAAATTGGTTTTAGAACCATTGAAACTGATGGCCCGAATATTCTGCTTAACGGGAAATCCATTTTTTTAAGAGGTATTTGTATTCATGAAGAAAATGCTAAAAAAGGAGCAAGAGCTTACAATGAAGAAGATGCCTTAATTGCTTTAAATTGGGCTAAAGATTTGAATTGTAATTATGTACGTTTAGCCCATTACCCACATAATGAACATATTGTAAAACTTGCAGATAAAATGGGTATTATGGTTTGGGAAGAAATCCCTGTCTATTGGACCGTTGATTTTACCAATCAAAAATCATTAGAAAATGCTAAAAATCAATTATCAGAAGCCATAATCAGAGATAAGAACAGGGCATCTATTATTATTTGGTCAATGGCTAATGAAACTCCACCTTCTGACCCTAGAAATGAATTTTTAGAAAGCTTAATTGTTCATGCCAAAAGCATGGATGACACTAGATTAATTAGTGCTGCATTAGAAAAACATTATAAAGATGGAGTCAATATTGTTGATGATAACATAGGTAAATACTTAGATATAGTTGCTTTTAATCAGTATACAGGTTGGTATGGGGGTTCGCTTGAAAATGCTCCTAATATGAAATGGGATATTAAATATAATAAACCAGTAGTTATTTCTGAATTTGGAGGAGGGGCTTTACAAGGTTTTCATGGAACTGTAAAAGAACGTTGGACGGAAGAGTATCAAGAATATTTGTATCAACAAAATTTAAAAATGATTGAAAAAATTCCAAATATAAGAGGTACTAGTCCATGGATTTTAAATGACTTTAGATCACCAAAAAGAGTGCTCCCGGTTATCCAGGATGGCTGGAATAGAAAAGGATTAATATCTAACCAGGGAATAAAAAAGAAAGCTTTTTTTACGGTTCAAACATTTTATAATAAGATAGAAAAACAATATAAATAGATATGTTTAGAAGAATTTTATATTTCATTATTTTGATTAATTTGAGCTTGCTACTTTCTTGTAAAGAGGACAAGAAAGTAGCAATTATTACAAATGAGTATACATTGGTTTGGGCTGATGAATTTGATTATACAGGAAAACCAGATCCGACAAAGTGGGGTTATGAAATAGGTTTTATTAGAAACAATGAAAAACAATACTATACAGATAGTTTAAAAAATGCTCGAGTAGAAAAGGGTAATTTAATTATTGAAGCCCACAAAGAAAAAATTACCAATAAGGATTTTAAAAGTACTAAATTCCAAGAAAAAAGTTGGTTACACTATATTCCAAAAATTGATACGGCACAATATACTTCGGCAAGTTTAACAACTAAAGGAATCACAGAATGGACTTACGGTAAAATAGAAGTTAAAGCAAAATTACCTAAAGGTGTTGGTCAATGGCCTGCTATTTGGATGTTAGGAGAAAATAAAAAAGAAGTAGGATGGCCAAAATGTGGTGAAATAGATATTATGGAACATGTTGGATTTAATAAAGATACTGTTTTTGGATCTATCCACTCCGAATCCTATAACCACATTAAGAGAACACAAAAAACTAATGGGGTTTTTATCGATCAACCATACGATAAATTTCATGTTTATTCCATTGAATGGACTCCTGAAAAAATAACTTTTTTATTAGATGAAGTAATCTATTTACATATTGATAACGAACATAAAACCACAAATGAATGGCCATTTGATCAGAATTTTTGTTTAAAATTAAATAATGCCATTGGAGGAATGTGGGGAGCTCAAAAGGGAATTGATGATTCTGTATTTCCGCAGCAAATGGTGTTTGATTATGTAAGAGTATATCAAAAAAAATAAAAAGACCATGCTAAAACCTATACTAACTTTATTATTAATTTTGTTTTCTGTTATGCATACTTTTCCGCAAAGTATAAGCATAATGACCTACAATGTTAGATATGGTTTGGCCGATGATGGTGATAATTCATGGAATAATAGAAAAGAATTTCTAGCATCTCAAATTAACTTTTACAATCCGGATATTTTTGGCACGCAAGAAGGTTTGCCCTTTCAAATTGAATTTATTAATTCACAATTGCCAGATCATAGTTTTATTGGTCAAAGTAGAGATGCTGATGGTAAAGGGGAGTATTCAGCAATATTTTATAATCATAAGAAATTTGAAATCTTAAAACAAGTTACATTTTGGCTTTCTCCATCACCGTTGGTGCCATCAAAGGGTTGGGATGCAGCTTATCCTAGAATTTGTACTTATGGTTTATTTAAAGATAAAGAAACTAATAATAAATTTTGGGTTATCAATACACATTTTGACCATGTTGGTAAAATAGCAAGAGAAAAAAGTGCTCAAATGATTTTAAAAAAAATCAAAGAAATAAATACTAAAAACTATCCATTAATTTTTATGGGAGATTTGAATGCTGAACCCAATAGTAATCCAATTGCAAAATTAAATTCTGAGTTAAATGATGCTAAAGCAATTTCTATTGAAAAACCCTTTGGCCCATCAGGTACTTTTAATGCTTTTAAATTTAATGAACCTGTAACCAAAAGAATAGATTATATATTCATATCAAAAAACAATACAATAAAAGTAAATAAATATGCAGTATTAAGTGATTCTAAAGATTTAAAATACCCTTCAGATCATTTACCTGTATATATAGAAATATCATTAAATAAATAACCATGACTAAAATACATCGATTTTTAATAATTACACTTTTTATTCCATTTCTTATTAATAGTCAAAACAAAAAAGAAAAAGTAAGTAATTATTCTTCAAATGAAATTATTGAGAATAAAGTTGATTCTGTTCTAGCTTTAATGACATTGCGAGAGAAAATTGGACAAATGAATCAATATAATGGTAGCTGGGATGTTACCGGTCCGGCTTCAAATAAAAGTGATAAAGAAAAGCTTGAAAAATTAAAAAATGGTGATGTAGGATCTATGTTAAATGTTTTATCTGTAAAAGCTACACGTGAAGCACAGAAATTAGTTATGGAAAATACACGTCTTAAAATTCCACTAATTATTGGTTATGATGTAATTCACGGATATAAAACAATTTTTCCAATACCTTTAGGTGAAAGTGCGAGTTGGGATTTGGAAATTATAAAAAAATCTGCTGCAATAGCAGCTAGTGAAGCGTCAGCTGCAGGTGTGCACTGGACTTTTGCTCCAATGTTAGATATTTCTCGTGATGCCCGTTGGGGAAGGATTATGGAAGGTTCTGGTGAAGATCCTTTTCTTGGTTCTAAAATAGGTGTTGCAAGAGTGCAAGGTTTTCAAGGTGATGATTTATCTAAAAATAATACTATAGCTGCATGTGCAAAACATTTTGCTGGTTATGGTTTTGCAGAGGCCGGAAGAGACTATAATACTGTTAATATTGGAGAATATGAATTGCATAATGTAATATTACCACCATTCAAAGCTGCTGCTGATGCTGGAGTTGCTACTTTTATGAATTCATTTAATGAAATTGATGGTATTCCGGCAACAGGGCATAAGATTTTACAAAGAGACATTTTAAAAGATGGTTGGAATTGGGATGGATTTATAGTTTCCGATTGGGGTTCGATAGGTGAAATGATTGCGCATGGGTATGCTAAGGATAAGGAACATGCTTCTGAAATAGCAGCAAATGCTGGAAGTGATATGGATATGGAATCTTATGCCTATGAAAGTTATTTGGAGAATCTAGTAGAAAATAAAAATGTTAAGCTTTCATTAATAGATGATGCTGTTAGAAGAATTTTAAGAGTTAAATTTAGATTAGGCCTCTTTGATGACCCTTATAAATATTGTAATGAAGAACGTGAAAAAACGGAAATATTTACAAAAGAAAATCAAGCTTTTTCTCGTGAAGTAGCAAAAAAATCTATCGTTTTACTTAAAAATAAAAAAAATCTATTACCCTTAAATAAAAATGTGAAAAGCATTGCGGTAATTGGACCTTTAGCTGATGATAAAGACACTCCCATTGGTAACTGGAGAGCAAAAGGGGAAACCAATTCTGCTATTTCACTATTGGAGGGAATTAAACAAGTTGTTAGTCCTACTACTAAAATAGTTTATGAAAAAGGAGCAAGTATTTTAACTGATGAATACCCTAAAGGAAGGGGTTTTTTAATGCCCTTAAATTTTAATACAGACGATAATTCTGGCATCCAAGCGGCTGTTAATGCTGCTAGAAATGTAGAAATAGTAATACTCGCAATTGGTGAAATGGCTTTACAAACTGGTGAAGGGAGAAGTCAAACAAATATTAAATTAGTAGGAGTACAACAAGAGTTGTTAGAGGCGATTTATGCAGTTAATAAAAACGTGGTTATTGTACTGATGAATGGCAGACCATTAGATATTTCATGGGCTGCAGAAAATATACCATCAATTTTAGAATGTTGGTTACTTGGTTCACAGTCAGGTAATGCTATTGCCGATGTTTTATTTGGAGATTATAATCCATCTGGGAAATTGCCAGTTTCTTTTCCACATAATGTTGGTCAGGAACCTTTATATTATAATAGAAAAAATACAGGAAGACCTAATAATCCAACTCATGTAACTTTTTCTGCTTATAGAGATGCGCCTAATACAGCATTATATTCTTTTGGCTTTGGATTAAGTTATACGACTTTTGAATATAAAAACTTAAAACTTGATAACGCAGAAATTCCAAAAAATGGAAAAATAAAAGTAACCGTTGATGTTACTAACACTGGAGATAAAGATGGCGAAGAAGTAGTTCAATTGTATATTAGAGATCTAGTGGGTAGTATTACACGCCCGATAAAAGAATTGAAAGGCTTTGAGAAGATTATGATAAAAGCAGGCACAACCAAAACTGTTACGTTTATCATAAATGATGAGATATTGCAGTTTTATTCAGTCAATAAAAAATGGGAAGTTGAACCAGGTGATTTTGAATTATGGATTGGAGGAGATTCAACAGCATCTTTAAAAGAATCATTTACTGTAACCGAATAATTTTATATCAATTATGAAAAGAGCATTACTCTTGTTTATATTTTTACAGTTATTTTCTTGTAATATAAGTCAAGAAATATTAAATCTAGACAATAAAGACAGTCAAGAATTCTACTACTTCTCTAATGGTCATTTAACTAAAACAGAATACAATTTTAAAACCGTAAAAAAAGAAGGATTAATAGCTGGTGAAATTATAAGAGCTTCAGATGCGAGTGTTTGGTCTGGTTTAGCAACAATGCTAAAAAATCCGATCCAAATAAAAAAAGGAAACAGATTTGCTGTAGATGTTTATATGGATCATTTAGGGTCCTTTAGTTTTAAATTAGAAGATTCTAAAGATGGAGGTTCTAATACAAATATTTCAATAGAAAATACTAGAATAAATGAATGGGAGACTTTAATCTTCGATTTTAAAGATGCTGTTTTTGGTACACCTACATTTAATAAAATAGCACTATTTGTTGATTTGAATAAAAAGCCAACAGGAAAAGATGAAGTGAGTTATTTTACTAATATTAGGCAAATACCTAATGAATATGACAAAGTAATTCACGGAAATAAAGAAGATGCAATAAGAATAGTAGTTATAGGGTCTTCCACTGCTGCAGGAACAGGACCAAAAGATTCTAAAAATGCATGGGTAAATCGTTTTCGTAGAAAAGTAATTGAAAAAAATGGATATAATGAAGTTATAAATTTAGCTGTTGGAGGTTATACAACTTATCAATTAATGCCATCTAACACTAAAATTATTAAAGACAGACCAAAACCAGATATTGAACATAATGTGACAAAGGCCTTATCATTTAATCCAGATGCTGTTCTAATAAATTTACCAAGTAACGATGTTAATTTAGGCTTTTCACTAAAAGAACAACTATATAATTATTCACAAATTACTAATGCTTTAGATAAGCAAAATGTTCCTTATTGGATTAGTACACCGCAGGGTAGAAATTTTTCAAAAGAAAAAAGACATCTCCAAGAAAAATTAAAAGACTCAACAGATACAAGATATGGTAGAAACACACTTGATTTTTGGAAAGGGCTCGCAAGTTGGGGTGGAGAAATACGTCCAGAATATGACAGTGGTGATGGAGTTCATATGAATGATGAAGCACATAAATTACTCTTTGAAGAAGTGTGGAATAAAGATATTTTAGGCAAAATATTGGATCTAAGAAAAGGTATTGTCCGTAAAGACAGTGCTTACACTTCGCCTCTACAATATAAAGACTATCACTTGGTTTGGCAAGACGAATTTAATGGAGATAATTTAGACAAAAAAAGCTGGACGCACGAACTAGAAAACGGTTGTCCAAATTTATGTGGCTGGGGAAATAATGAAAAAGTTTGGTATCGTAAAGAAAATAGTACTGTAAAAGATGGAAAACTAATAATTACGGCAAAAAAAGACGAAGAACACAAAGAATATTGGTCATCATCTAGAATAATTACAAGTAACAAAGTCAATTTTAAACTTGGTAGAATCGATGTTAGAGCCAAATTACCAGAGACAAGAGGCTTATGGCCTGCAATTTGGCTTTTAGGACAAAATATCACCGAAATTGGTTGGCCAAAATGTGGTGAACTAGACATTATGGAAGAAGTCGGTCATATGCCATTTAGAGTTAGAGGAACAACAATTTTTAATGATAAAGA
>Ga0209633_10002114_pt1 | contig 19598 bp, 16 predicted proteins | sample Cruoilmetagenom1_FD_187290 | JGI IMG/M metagenome (GOLD analysis project Ga0209633, IMG submission 187290) | Oil polluted marine microbial communities from Coal Oil Point, Santa Barbara, California, USA - Sample 1 (SPAdes) (version 2) | ecosystem: Environmental > Aquatic > Marine > Oil seeps ... | reverse complement strand
ACAACTACAACACCAATTTCTTTTTCGAGGATCAGAAACCATCCTATATTACAGAGGATGAGATTAATTTCAGATTTGATGTGGGCACTCCCGTCCGGATAAATGGTATTGTAAAAAGCGGGGTGAGCATTGGCAGGAACAAGGAGATCTACTATATGACTAAAGATTTCTCCTCTACCGATACTTCGGAAGTTTCTAATGTAAACAAGGCTTCAATCTATGTGGCCAATGAAAAAAACACCTTAAATAACAAGCAGTTTGCCACTGAAGGGACCCACAGTGTACAGGCCATTCGGGCCGGTTACGGAGTGGAATCATATTATCCCGGATCTACATCCCTGGTTGAGAACACTGAAAAAAAGAATTACTACTGGTGGTCGGTTAACCTGGAAAATAGTGGTTATATCCCCTTAAAGGGTTCTTTTTCTATGGGTTACCACATCAGGGTGCAGGCCACTTTTAGCCCTTTGCTCAGTAACTATTATTCAAGCATTATTGAGGCTCCCGTGTTTCAACCCAATCTGATTACTAAAGGGCTCTTTATGGAGCACTACAGAGCACATCAGTTTATTGCCGCCGGCCTGATGCCGGCATACAAATTTTCAGAACGGCTTCATGCAAAATTGGAGGTGTATTCTTATTTCCCGGCACAAGAAATACTTATGGATGCAAACAACCAGGCTTATTTTGGTAATTATTTTAAAAGTATGAGAAGCATGTTCTATTCATCCTTAAGCATTGTAACTGTGGCAGGACCTGTTTCGCTGTACCTGGGATATATCACCGATGAGGAAAATCCCTGGATTGCACAACTAAGCTTTGGCTACTTGCTGTTTAATAAAAAATCGTCCGACGAGTAAACTACGCTTCGGATAATGCTATTTTTGCAGAAACCTCGCCGATAGTTTGAAGAATCCCATTAAACAACTGTTCGGGCAAACCGCTGTATATGGTCTTGGCATTGTGCTGCCCCGGCTTCTTAATTACCTCTTACTCACTCCTTTTTATACAAGGGTCTTCGAAAGGGCCACCTATGGAGTTATCACAGAGCTTTATGCCTATGTGGTCTTTCTGCTGGTAATTCTCACCTATGGCATGGAGACCGGTTATTTCCGTTATGCCAGTAATTCGGAGAAGAAGGAGCAGGTATATACTACGGTACTGGGGTCACTTTTCTTCACCTCAACACTTTTTATCGTACTGGCGCTCTTCTGGTCGGGACCCATTAGCTCCCTGATTGGATATGAACAACACCCGGAGTATATTAAATGGTTGGCCGCAATTGTTAGTATTGATGCATTTACAAGCATTCCTTTTGCCAGGATACGGCTTCGCAACCAAGCCTTGAAATATGCTTTAATACGGATCGGGGAGGTTAGTATAAATATTGGCCTGAACCTGTTTTTTCTGTACTACTGTCCCAGGCATTTGGATTCTGAACTGGTCACCCTTCTTTATGATGAGAATATTGGTGTTGGATACGTGTTGATTTCCAACCTTATAGCATCATCACTTAAGCTGCTCTTACTAATTCCTGATATTCTGGCAGCAACGCGCTCTGTTTTTGACAGGAGCTTATTCAAAGAGATTATACGCTACTCCTATCCCCTGCTTATTGCCGGGCTGGCAGGAACGGTAAATGAGGCTTTAGACCGGATTCTCTTAAAACACATGATACCCCTTGAGCAAAACCCCATGGAACAGCTGGGGATTTATGGGGCAAATTATAAGCTGGCTGTATTGATGACTCTTTTTGTTCAGATGTTTAAATATGCAGCCGAACCATTCTTTTTTTCAAAGTCAGAAGAGAAGAATGCGAAAAAACTTTATGCCGATGTGATGATGTTTTTTGTGGTGGCAGGGCTATTTATATTTCTCCTGGTCAACCTCTATCTTGACTATTTCATTCTTTTTATAGGGGCCGATTTCCGGGAGGGAGTTCAAATTGTTCCGGTAGTATTATTGGCCAATCTGGTGATGGGGATTTTCTTTAATCTCTCCATTTGGTATAAATTAACCAATAAGACCCATATCGGCGCCGTTCTTGTAATGTTAGGGGCATTGATTACTGTCTTTGTGAATGTATTGTTTATTCCCAGGTATGGCTATGTAGCCTCGGCATGGGCCCATCTGTTCTGCTACAGCACCATGGTAATTGTATCCTATCTTTGGTCAAGAAAATACTATAACATTCCTTATCGTGCTGGACGAATCCTTGCATATATACTGGTGGCTATAGTCATATATTTAAGCAATCAACTATTTTTGCAGAATGTAAGGGGACCAGGAAATTTGTGGGCTCTGCTTCTTCTGGGTATTTTTGGAGCAATTGTGGTGTTGGGAGAAAGAAGGACTTTTAATCAATATAAAAGCAGTTAGTGTCAATGAGAGTAAAAATAGTGAATAGTTCAGATAACCCGCTTCCTGACTACAGTACCAGCAGTTCTGCAGGAATGGATCTGCGCGCAAATCTGAAGCAGGCGATCACACTGGAACCCCTGGAGCGGAAACTTATTCCCACCGGATTGTTTATGGAGTTGCCGGAAGGATTTGAAGCCCAGATCAGGCCAAGAAGCGGATTAGCCATGAAGAAGGGAATCTCAGTATTAAATACACCAGGTACAATAGATGCTGACTATAGGGGTGAGATTGGGATTATTCTGGTGAATCTGTCCGGCGAAGCCTTTGTGGTTGAGCATGGCGAGCGTATTTGTCAGATGGTGATTAATAAAGTTGAAAGCATTCAATGGAATCAGGTAGAATCGCTGAAAGAATCTGAGCGGGGCGATGGGGGTTTTGGACATACAGGTACCAAATAAGAAAAGAAAGATGAATCGTGTGAATATAAGTATTGTGTTGAGTTTGTTGTTCTCCATGGTATCTGTTGCGCAGGGCCAGGAACAGGACGGCAACAGAGATTATCAATATGCTTTGATAGAGGCTGTTAAACAAAAGAATCTTGGTAATTTATCAGAAGCTATTAAGCTTTATACCCTTGTTATCAAGGACAGACCCGATTGTGCGGTAGCCTATTTCGAGGTAGGATCAATATATCTGGCCACAAATCAGTTTGAACTGGCAAAAAAAAATACCGGCAAGGCCTATGAACTTGATCCCGGAAATGAATGGTATACAATAGCTTACCTGAATTCGCTGGCGACCACTGAAGAATACGAGGAAGCTGTAGATATTTTAAAAAAGAAAATCAAGAGTGAACCGGAGAAAGCAGAGTGGGAATTCAAGCTGGCTCTTAGCTATTTTAATATGGGAAAATCAGGTAAGGCCATTAAAACCCTGGAAAGAATAGAGAAAGAAAAAGGATTCAGTGAAAAAATCACTCTGTTGAAAGCTTCCATATACGAAAGTGAAGAGAAATATGACCTGGCACGGGAAGAAATCGAAAAGGTAATGTTAATCTTTCCTGAAGCTATTCAATTTCGGGTTGTGGCTGCAGAGCTTTGCTTAAAAAGCGGGGATGAAAGTGCGGCGGCATCTTACTACCTTAAAATCCTGGAGGTAGATAGCCTGAATATCTTTGCATTAACAAACCTGACAGACTATTACAGGAAGCAGGGGGATTATAAAAACAGCTATATCTACCTGGCAAAATCTTTTGGCAGTACACAGATTGAAGCTCAGCGGAAAATGGCCATCCTGTCCTATTATCTTTCAGAGGAAGATCATATTACAAAATATTCAGAGGAATTGAGTGCTGTTATAGAGGTTTTCGCGGAGACTAACCCTGAAGAGAGCGATATCCGACTGCTTGCTGCAGATTTTTATATTCAGAGCCAGAACTATTCCATGGCTTATTTCCATTTAAAAAAGTACCTGGAACTTCAGAAGGGTACCTATAATATCTATATGCAGACCGTCATGCTGGCAAATGCCGCCGCTCTGAATGATGAGCTAATTTTTATTTGCGAAAAGGCATTGGAGCTGTATCCGGATAGTACAGACCTCAGATTTTTTAGAGGTATCGGTCTATATCAGGCGAATGAATTCTCTGCGCTTATTGGTAATTTTGAGGGACTTGGCTCAGAAAGTTACTCCTCTCCGGAATATGCCTCACAGGCAGGAATGCTTATAGCTGAAGCTTACTACAGGATCGATGATTATGAGCGATCAGATTCGTTGTTTGAATCTTTGATCATGGAAGAGCCAGATAATTATATGCTCTTGAATAATTATAGTTATTACCTGGCAGAGCGGGGAGTAAAACTTGGAAAAGCGAGGGAGTGGAGTTCAGATGTAGTAAGAAACAACCCTGATAATGCTACATTTCTGGATACATATGCCTGGGTTCTGTTTAAGCTGGAGTCATATGAAGAGGCAGAAAAGTATATTCTTTTTGCCCTGGATAAAGGTGGAGAAAATGATCCTGAAGTAAACGAACATGCAGGTGATATACAAAAGGCTCTTGAGAGCTATCAAATTGCCACATCCTACTATTTGAAAGCAATTATTCTAGGCGGAGACAGGGAGAAGCTGGAAGATAAAATTGACCAGATTAAGGCCAGGAAGTATGAGTAAGATTCGGGTGATTCTTTCATTTCTTGCCGTGATACTACTTGGTGAGTGTGGTGTAATGAAGGAGGCGCTAATACCGGAAGTGCCCGAATTACAAGGGATGGAGGGCCTGATACAAGAATGCAATGGCAGTGATAGCGTACAGAATATTCTGATTAAAAAGGCAGAAGCTATTCTGACCTATGACAATGAACGCTACGAGGTAAATATTACTCTGTATTCAAAAAGAGACTCCATTATCTATCTTTCAGCTGTTAATAGCGGATACGAGATTTTGCGGGCTTCTGTTAAGCATGACTCTATTAAAGTCATCGATCGCATGAATAAAATTGTATACAGAGCTCCATTGAAAAGAAAGTATGGATATCAGTACCCGGTAAGCTTCAATGATCTGCAAAACCTTGTTGCCAACTTTTATTTATGTAATGATCTGCAACTTGGGAAAGATGACCTTCAAAACAATATTATATTTGAATTTGACAAGGACTATATTAAAAAGCGAATAATTTTAGATCGTATTGATTTTAATATAAATATTTTTGAGTTTTACCATCAGAAAACTGATCGTTATTTAATGGGGGAAAGGCTTGATGGAGCTTTTAAAATATATTCAAATTTCATGATTACAGAATTTGAAATTATCGCTAAAGGAGGAGAACGTACCATTAACAGGGATATAAAGATTAAGATGGAAGTTAATCCCCGGAAATACACCTTTACAGAGTTGAGATGAGCAGAGCGATAGCTTTTATATTGGTGAATATATTGTTTGCCATTGTTGTGTACGGGCAATCCAAGGAGGAGCTTCAGATGCAAAAGCAAAAGGCTTATGATGATATAAAGCTGACCCGGGAATTGATGGAGAAAACCTCTGCGAAACGATCAAGTTCTGTTAAGCAGTTGAGGCTTTTGCAGAAAGGTATCAACACAAGAGCTGGCTTGATTTCTACGCTGGAGGCTGAGCTGGATCTGTTGAACAGGAGTATTCAGGAAACTGAAGAAAAAATTGTGAAACTGACCTTAGATAACAATAAAAACAAAGAAGAATACGCCAGGCTGATCTATTTTGCTTACAGAAACCATACTGAATATGAAAAAATTATGTATATCCTGGCCGGAACTACAATTTCTCAGGCCTACCAGAGATATAAGTATTTGAAGTATATAAGTGCGTATAGAGTGCGTAAAGCGAGCGAAATTGATTTGCTTATCATGAAGCTTGATCTGCAGAAAGACCAGTTAAATTTATTTAAGAGTGAGAAACGATTAGCTATAGAGGAGAAGGAGGGCGAACAGCAAAAAGTGCTTGGTCAGAGAAGCAGAAGAAGGACAATAGTAAACGATCTGGAAAAGAGAGAGTCGGAGTTGAGAAAGGAGATTTCGGAGAAAGAGCGAATCGCAAAGGCGCTTGAAACTAGAATAAGAGAGATTATAGAAGAAGAGGCCCGGAAGCTGAATTCATCAAATATTTATGCCGCGATGACCCCGGAGCAGGAGCTGGTAGGAAAGGACTTTAGAAAGAACAGGGGTAAATTGCCATGGCCGGTTGAACAGGGAATCGTTACTATTGGGTTTGGAAAACATGAAGTTCCTGGCCTGAGAGGCTCAAGCGTTCAAAATAATGGAATTGATATTACCAGCTCTCCTGGAACAGAAGTGCGGACTGTATTCGAAGGTCAGGTTACCAAGGTGTTTGCTATTTTGGGGGCTAATTACACGGTTTTGATTCGTCATGGGGAGTTTCTATCAGTGTACCAGAATCTTGTTAATGTGAGGGTTAAAACAGGGGATAAGGTGCTAACTAAAGAAAGCCTGGGAGAAGCTTTTACCGATGAAAATGATAATGTTGCCTCGATACATTTTGAGGTGTGGCAGGAGCGTACAATTTTAAACCCGGAAGAGTGGATAAGTAAATAGCAATTTTTTGGAACCTTTGGTGAATAGGCACCGTATACTAAGCGTCCATTGGAATTGTTATGAGAAAAGATTTAAATATCCCGGCTGATTTAGGAAGCCTGCGTTTGGTAGAGAAAGCTATTGACGAAATATCTCTTGAGCTTGATTTAAGTGATGAAGTTTACGGGAACGTGCTTGTTGCAACTATGGAGGCAACAAATAATGCTATTATCCATGGCAATAATTCTGATCCGGCAAAGATTGTGAGGATTGAAATGCTAATGGAACAGAAAGAACTAAAGGTTCATATCGAAGATCAGGGTCATGGTTTCGATTATGCCACTGTTCCGGATCCGACAGCACCAGAAAATCTCGAAAAAATCAATGGCCGGGGAATTTTTCTAATGGAACGTCTTTCAGATGAGATTCTATACCTTGAAAATGGCAGGATTGTAGTGCTAAAGTTCAGGATCTAGTGCCTGTCACATTTCATACAGAGAAAACAAACTTTAATTTAGGGCAGAAGCTAAAGCATAAACGCTGGATAAAACTGTGGATTGATTCACAGGAAGCGAAGTGCGGCAGGCTGTCATTTGTGTTTACTTCAAATAAGCATCTCAAGCTTATAAATCAAAAGTATTTAAATCACAACTACTTCACGGATGTAATTAGCTTTGACTATACTGAAGGAGATTTGATCTCAGGAGATATCTTTATAAGTATTGAGCAGGTCAGAGTTAATGCCGTAGGTTATAGTACGGAAGAAGGCGAGGAGCTCAGGCGGGTAATGGTTCATGGTGTGAATCATTTACTTGGATATGGGGACGGAAATGAGGAAGAGCGCCTTACAATGCGTCAAATGGAAAATGATGCATTACATTTGTGGTTGAATATGGTCTGAAATGAGAAATCAATATGATGTAATTGTTGTTGGTGCTGGACATGCAGGTTGTGAAGCTGCTGCTGCTGCTGCCACTATGGGTAGCAGGACATTGCTGATCACCATGGATATGACAAAATATGCTCAAATGTCCTGTAATCCAGCCATGGGTGGAATAGCTAAAGGTCAGATAATCAGAGAGATAGATGCTCTGGGCGGTTATTCAGGCCTTATAACAGACAGATCAATGATTCAGTTCAGGATGTTGAACAGAAGTAAGGGTCCAGCCATGTGGAGCCCAAGGGCGCAATGTGACAGATCTATATTTACACTGGAGTGGAGAAAAGTTTTAGAAGACCTCGAAAAGCTTGAGTTCTGGCAGGACAAAGTCACAAGCTTACTTATAGAAGATGGAAAAGTAAGGGGGGTGGTGACTTTGATGGGTATAGAGTTTCGGTCACGTAAGGTGATTCTGACTGCAGGCACTTTTATTAATGGCCTGATGCATGTTGGTAAAGTTCAGATGAAAGGGGGAAGAATGGGAGAGGCTCCGGCCTATGGCTTAAGCGAGCAGTTGGAAGAACATGGCTTTGATGTTGGTCGAATGAAAACAGGAACCCCCGCCAGGATCGATGGCAGAAGTATTGATTTTGAAAAATTGCAGGAACAGCCGGGTGATATGGAGTTAAGAAAGTTTTCTTATCTGGATTATGAGATGGATTATTCATCTCACAGGAGCTGTTATATTGCTCATACAAACATGACAGTTCATACGGAACTGGAAAAAGGATTTACCGATAGCCCTATGTTTGATGGTACAATCCAGAGTATTGGCCCACGCTACTGCCCAAGTATAGAAGATAAAATAGTAACATTTTCGGAAAAGGAAGCTCATCAGTTATTTCTTGAGCCTGAAGGGCTGGAGACAATTGAATACTATATTAACGGCTTCTCTTCATCTTTACCCTGGGAGGTCCAGTATAATGCGATGTTGCAAATTGAGGGTTTAGAAAAGGTCAGGATCTTCAGGCCAGGCTATGCCATAGAATATGATTATTATCCACCAACACAATTATACCATACACTGGAAACAAAGCAATTAGAGAATTTGTATTTCGCAGGACAGATTAATGGAACAACAGGTTATGAGGAAGCTGCAGCGCAGGGACTGATGGCTGGAATTAATGCAAGTCTTAAAATTGATGGTGATGAAGAATTTGTGCTTGGAAGGGACCAGGCTTATATTGGTGTTTTGATTGATGACCTGGTAACGAAAGGTGTTGATGAACCTTATAGGATGTTTACTTCGAGGGCAGAGTACAGGATCTTATTACGTCAGGATAATGCGGACGAGCGACTAACAGAACTGAGTTCCCGAATTGGGTTGGCTAATCAGGAAAGATTGAATTTATTGATAAGCAAAAGAATTCTGGTGAATAGGGTTATTGATTTTTTGAAATTATATAGCGTGGCTCCGGATGAAATCAATGGTTTCCTGGAGCGTGCTGGAACTTCCCCGCTGAAACAAAAAATGAAATTAATCGAAGTTGCTAAAAGGCCGCAGGTTAGATTAAATGAATTAATTGATGAAATTGATGGCCTGAGGGAAATTCAATCTGATTGTGGACGAAGAGCTGGTGAGGTTATTGAAGCCGCTGAAATTGCAATTAAATATGAGGGATATATTGCCCGGGAAAAGCTAATGGCTGATAAGATAAAAAGGCTTGAACGAATTAAATTAGATGAGAATTTTGAGTATGAGCGTTTGAAAAGTATTTCAACTGAAGCGAGGCAAAAGTTGGCTAGAATAAAACCTGGCTCAATTGGACAGGCTTCCAGGATTTCGGGAGTTTCTCCGAGCGATATAAGTGTTCTGCTCATATATATGGGCAGATAGTTCCACGTGGAACATTTTTTATAAAATTCCAGAAAGATGAACCAAGAAGAAATTGTCCAATATTTGAAAAACACCACACGCTCCATACCGGATTATCCAAAACCTGGAATTGTATTCAGAGACCTGACCACCATTTTTCAGAACAGCGAAGCCTTTTCTATGGCTCTTGATCAATTGATCTTTTGTTTAAGAGGTGAAAATTCCCTTGCTCTTTCTTTTGATAAATTTGTAGGAATCGAAGCCAGGGGCTTTGTTTTAGCTGGGGCCCTGGCTGCAAGAATGGGTGGAGGAGTGGCCTTATTAAGAAAGCCCGGTAAACTTCCATATAAAAAGAGGGGGATAGAATACAAACTGGAGTATGGGGAAGATGCACTGGAAATGCATGTGGACGCAATTCAACCTGGGGAGAAGGTTGTAGTAGTAGATGATTTATTGGCAACCGGAGGAACGGCTGAAGCTGGATGCAAATTAGTAGAAGAGGCTGGAGGCAAAATTATTAAAGTATTGTTCCTGGTTGAGCTTCCAGAATTGAAAGGACGACTTAAGCTAAACACTTACGATATTGATTCGATAATTAGCTTCGAGGGGCATTAATTATCCTGGTTGGTGTTTTTCATGTGATCGGCAATTGTAGTTCAATTTCCCCCAAAAAGGCATGTAGGTTAAGGCATTAGCAATACAATTGCAGCCCGAGTAGCATGTTTTAATGCGTCGAGAGTGCCATATTTATTCAAGTGATGACCCTATACGGGGGTGAAGGACCCCAGCTAAGTTTAAAATGACACAGAATTCTGAAATTTCAGACCTGATTCGTTCACTTCCCGACCAGCCGGGGGTTTATCAGTTTTATGATAAAAATGGAATCCTACTCTATATTGGGAAGGCTAAAAATTTAAAGAAGAGGGTCTCCTCTTATTTTTCCAGGAAGAAATATGAATCTTTCAAGCTTAAGGTTCTTGTTGATCGTATTGTTGATTTTAAATACATCGTAGTTGAAAGTGAATCTGATGCACTACTGCTTGAGAACAATTTGATAAAAAAATTCCAGCCGAGATACAATATACTCCTGAAGGATGATAAAACCTTTCCCTGGATCTGTATTAAAAAAGAACCTTTCCCAAGGGTGTTTTCCACGAGAACGGTAATTAATGATGGTTCGAAATATTACGGACCCTATACTTCGGCTTATGCGGTAAAGGTTTTGCTTAATCTAATTCGTCAGATTTACCAGCTTAGAACCTGTAAACTTGCTTTGACCGAAGACAATGTTAAATCAGGTAAATTCAAAGTATGTCTGGAGCACCACATTGGCAATTGTAAGGGACCGTGCGTAGGCCTGCAATCAGAAGAGGATTATGCGAAAACCATCAGCCAGATTAAGAATATTATCAAGGGAAATCTGAACGAAGTGATTAGCTTCCTGAAGAATGAAATGGAACAACGGGCTGCTTTATTTCAATTTGAAGAAGCTAATCAGCTAAAGGAAAAGATTAATATTCTTTCAAGATATCAGAGTAAATCAACCATCGTCAATACTTCCATTCATGATGTGGAGGTATTCAGTATTGTAAGTGATGAGAAGGAGGCCTTCGTAAATTATTTGAAAGTGGTAAAGGGGGCCATCATACAGGCCCATACTGTGGAAATCAGAAAAAAGCTAGATGAAGACGATGTGGATCTTCTGGCTTTTGCTGTGACTGATATTAGGAATCGGATTGAAAGCAAATCAAAAGAGGTGATTGTTCCTCTGGACCTGAGCAAATATTATCCCGACCTGAATATTACAATTCCAAAGAGAGGAGATAAGTTGAAGCTGCTTGAACTTTCATTGAGGAATGCCAAAACTTATAAACTGGAGAAGATAAAACGGAAATCTACCAGGAAAACAATAATACCTTCAGAAAGGATTCTGAAATCAGTTCAGACAGATTTTAGGCTGAAAGAGCTACCAAGGCATATAGAATGTTTTGACAATAGCAATATGCAGGGAAGCGAACCGGTGGCTGCATGCGTGGTATTTAAAAATGGAAAACCCTCAAAGAAAGAATATCGTCATTATAATATTAAAGAGGTAAAAGGAATTGATGATTTTGCTTCAATGAAGGAGGTTGTGTACAGGCGCTATCGAAGGTTAAAAGATGAAAAGCAAGCACTTCCTCAATTGATTGTGGTGGATGGAGGCAAGGGCCAGTTAAGCGCAGCGCTTAGCAGTCTCGATGAGCTTAAGTTGCGAGGCCAAATAGCGATTATAGGAATTGCCAAAAAGCTGGAGGAGATATATTTTCCCGGGGATTCAGTACCACTATATATTGACAAGAGTTCTGAATCGCTGAAACTAATTCAAAACCTAAGAAATGAAGCACATAGATTTGGAATTAGTTTTCATAGATTAAAGCGTTCGGGATCCATGACTAGCTCTTCTCTGGAGGAAATTCCTGGAATTGGAAGCAGCTCTATCGAGAAGCTTTTCAAGCGTTTTAAATCCATGGAAGGGATAATGAAGGCTTCCATTGAGGAGTTATCAGCAGAGGTGGGTTTGGCCCGGGCAAGAAAAATAGAGGAGCGTTTTAAGCTTAGGAAGAAGTAATTTATTTTTGTCTGGAGACAGTATATTCAACCAGGTCCCGAAGCGAATTTCTGGATGGTGATTCCGGGAAGGAAGAGAGAATATCCATAGCTGCGGTTTTGTACTTCTGCATCTTGGAAATAGCATAATCGATACCTCCCATATCTTTAACAAAGTGCACCACTTCGTTGACTACATGCTGACTTCGATTTCCATTCTTAATTTTCCTGATCATTGCTTTTCTTTTGGAAGGATCAGCCTGATTTAGTGCATAAATTAAAGGAAGAGTAAACTTTTTATCTTTTATATCATTGCCGGTGGGTTTTCCAATTAACCCATGTGGTTGATAATCAAACAGATCGTCCTTAATTTGAAAGGCCATACCAATTTGAATACCCATTTGGTAGGCTTGATCAACATGTTCCTGACTTGCGCCACCTGCTGTTGCACCGCAGGCTGTACAAGAAGCTATCAAGCTGGCCGTTTTTTTTCGAATTACATCATAGTAGGTCTCCATATCGATATTCAGACTTCTGGACTTTTGGATCTGAAGAAGCTCCCCCTCGCTCATCTCCCTGGAAGCATGCGAAACAATTTCAAGGAGATCATAATTCTTTTTTTCCACGGCCAGCAGTAAACCCTGGGCAAGCAGGTAATCACCGAAAAGCACAGCTACTTTTGATTTCCAGATTGCGTTGACGGAAAACGTTCCGCGACGTTCGTTGGATTCGTCTACAACGTCATCGTGGACCAGTGTTGCCGTATGCATCAATTCAACCAGCGAAGCAGCTGTATAGGTGGCTTCAGTTATTTCACCGGTAAGCCTGGAAGAGAGAAATACAAAAAGAGGCCTCATCTGTTTTCCCTTCTTTCGAAGGACAAAACGAGTAACAATGTTCAAGAGAGGAATTTTGCTGGAAACTACTGATTTAAAGCGCGAATCAAATTCTTTCATTTCCCGGCTTACGGGCTTCCTGATATCTTCTAATTTGATCATCGTTCGGATTAGGAAGATCAAAGGTAGAAAAAAGAATGCTGAATCGTGTTAAAATTCCCATCGAGCAAAATAACATATTAAATACCTTAAATATTAATATATTTGTATTTGATCGATATGTAGACATAAAACAATTCAATGGAATATGGAGTTCTCAGATCTGAACCAGGAAGAGGTAGAACGAGCAGCAAATATGATCAAGGCTATTTCACATCCTATGCGCCTGGCTATTCTTGGTTACCTGGGAGATGGAAAGCAACTGAGTGTCACAGAGATACACACTTTGCTAAAGATTGAGCAATCTACAGCTTCTCATCATCTTGGAATATTAAAAGATAAAGGAATACTTGCTTCTCTTCGTAAAGGAAAAAATACTCTTTACTATTTGAAAAGGAAAAACCTGAGCACCCTGGTAAAGTGTATCAGCGAATGTGTTTGCGATTGAAATATATTTATAAATGAGAAAGGTAAGGTTAAGCAAAGAGTTCCGTTTTGAAATGGGCCACGCCCTTTTGAATTATGATGGATTATGCCGGCATATACATGGCCATTCATATAAGCTAATTATTACAGTTATCGGGGAACCCCTTGATGATCCCCAGGATCCAAAACTTGGAATGGTCATGGACTTTTCAGACCTGAAAGAGGCAGTAAAAAAACCGATTGTTGATTTTTTCGATCATTCACTGGCAATCAACCGGGAAGCAAAAAAGTATCTTCCTGCGGAACCCCATGCAATGTATGATAAAGTGCATATTTTGGATTTTCAACCAACCTGTGAAAACCTTGTTTTATACATTGCGGAGATAGTAAAGGCACGTCTTTCTCCAGGCATTGAACTGTTTTCTGTAAGACTCTATGAAACAGCCACTTCGTATGCAGAGTGGTATGCCGCCGATAATCAGTAGCTAAAGACATATAAGGTGGAGAAAAAACTATTTCTATTGGATGCTTATGCTTTGATTTTCAGGGCATACTATGCATTCATTTCAAATCCAATGACAAATTCTAAAGGGGTGCCGACATCAACAGTCTTTGGATTTACCCTGGCCCTGGAGGAGGTTCTTCGTAAGGAAGACCCAACACATATCGCAGTGGTTTTTGATCCACCGGGACCAACCTTCCGGCACCAAATGTTTCCAGATTATAAAGCAAACAGAGACGCAACTCCTGAGGATATAAAAACAGCCGTTCCTTACATTAAAAACCTGCTTGGGGGATTTAATATCCCCGTAATTGAAGTGCCAGGATATGAGGCTGATGATGTCATTGGAACCATGGCAAAAGAAGCTGAAAAAGAAGATTTCACAGTATATATGATGACTCCCGATAAAGATTTTGCACAGTTGGTCTCGGAACGGGTAATGATGTATAAACCTGGACGCGGCGGAGGAGCCCCGGAAGTGTTGGGCCCCGCCGAGGTGAGAGAAAAGTTCCTCGTGGAACGTTCAGAGCAGGTAATTGATATTCTTGCCCTGATGGGCGATTCGGCGGATAATATTCCTGGTGCAAAAGGTATCGGTGAGAAGACCGCAAAAAAGTTAATAGGAGAATTTGACACGGTAGAAGGAGTCTATGATAATATCGATCAGCTTAAGGGCAAGCAGAAAGAGAACCTTGAAAATTCAAAAGAGCTGGTTATACTCTCTAAGGTCCTGGCTACTATTGCCCTGAATGTTCCTGTTCAGGAAAACCCAGATGATCTTATAAGAAAGGATTTGAACAGGGATGAGCTTAACAGATTGTTTAATGAGCTGGAATTCAAAACATTAGCCAGCAGAATTCTAAGAGCATCACAAGATGATTCTTCCCATAGCACGGCTCCACTTAAAGAAACAAGCCCGACCAGGCCGAGCGGACAGGCTACATTATTCGGAGATTCTGTGGAAAGCGACAGTGTTGTAAATGAGAGTTCTCTGACCTCAATTGAGACTGTAGAACATAAGTATCGCCTGATCTCCACAAAGGATAAAGTACAGGAACTGGCAAAAGAACTTTCCGGACTTCGTTCCTTTTGTTTTGACACAGAGACCACAGGACTGGACCCACTGGAGGCTGAATTGGTAGGTATTGCTTTCAGCTGGGAGGCATACAGGGCTGTCTATATTGCATTCGGAGAGGATAGAAAGGAAACAAACAGCTGGCTGGAGCCTCTGAAAGAAGTTTTTTGTAATGAGGCCATTGAGAAAGTTGGACAAAATTTGAAGTTCGACCTTCATATCTTAAAGAATTATGAGATAGATGTAAAGGGGCATTTATTTGATACAATGCTTGCACATTTTATTCTAAAACCTGAACAAAAGCATAACCTAAATGTGCTTGCTGAGCAATACCTGGATTACTCCATGGTAAAAATAGAATCACTTATAGGAAAGAAGGGAAACCGACAGGCTTCATTCAGGTCTGTGACTCCCGAAAAAGCTGTTGAGTATGCGGGAGAAGACGCGGATATTACCTGGCAACTGGCCGGGATATTAAAAAGGGAGATTAAAGAACAAGGATTTAGTGAATTATCTCAAAAGATTGAAATGCCCCTGATACCTGTGTTGATGAAGATGGAACACCAGGGAGTTAAACTTGATGTAGATGCATTAAATGTCTTTGCTATTGAATTGCGTGAAGATATCCTAAAAACGGAGCAATCTATTTTTTCCCTGGCCGGCATGGAATTTAATATTAGTTCGCCAAAGCAACTGGGAGAAGTCCTATTTGATAGGCTGAAGATAATAGAGAATCCCAAAAAGACTAAAACCAGGCAGTATGCAACAGGGGAAGAGGTTCTTATTCAGCTGAAGGAGAAGCACCAAATTGTTGGTAAAACACTGGAATACAGATCATTAAAGAAGCTACTCAGCACCTATGTTTCGGCGCTACCCTTGCTGGTTAAGCCAGGAACAGGCAAAATTCACACCTCTTTTAACCAGGCTCTGGTAACCACGGGCAGACTTTCTTCCACTAATCCAAACCTGCAAAACATACCCATCAGGGAGGAACGAGGCAGGGAGATTCGCAGGGCCTTTATTCCTGAAAGGAAGGAGGGTATATTCTTTTCGGCCGACTATTCACAAATTGAGCTTCGACTGATGGCCCACTTAAGTGGCGATGAGCAAATGATTGCTGCTTTTGTTAACAGTGAGGATATTCATACTGCAACCGCCGCAAAAATATATAAGCTCTCTCTTGACGAAGTGACACGGGATATGAGAGCCCGGGCTAAAACAGCAAATTTTGGAATTATATATGGCATCTCAGCTTTTGGCTTATCACAGCGTATGCACATTTCTAGAACTGAAGCTAGAGAATTGATAGATGGGTATTTTGAATCATATCCGAAAATCCGAGAATTTATGGATGCATCTATCCAAAATGCACGGGAACAAGGATTTGTGGAGACCATGTTTGGTCGTAGAAGGCTTCTTCCCGATATTCTCTCAAGAAATGCAGTTGTGCGCGGCAACGCAGAACGCAATGCCATAAACTCACCAATACAAGGATCGGCTGCAGATATTGTTAAAATTGCAATGATTCGAATTCAGGAAGCTTTTGAAAAAGAAAAGCTACGGTCAGCATTGATCCTGCAGGTTCATGATGAATTAAACTTTGATGTATGGCCCGATGAGTTGGACAGGGTCAAAGAGATCACCATGAAGGAGATGGAACACGCTACGAAACTTTCAGTTCCTCTTATTGTAGAAATGGGAGAGGGAGCTAACTGGCTGGAAGCACATTAGGGGTTCAGACTTTTTTCCGTTGCCCTGGCCAGCGCACCCTGACTTCCGTTTAATACTTCTTTCAACATACCAGGTTCATTTAGAATTTCCCTGGCCTTATCCAGTTGTGAATCTTCCTGTATTTGCGATAAAATCCTGCCAGCCTGATAATAGTATTGATTTACAATCTCTTCAGTAAGGATCTGCTTGATTTCTTTTTCAAATGTTTTAAGATCTTTTAAATTGTTGTGGGCAAGTTTCTCCTCCAGTGATGAGAATTCCACTTCGGCCAACTCATAGTATTTTTCCCTTTTTGCACTTTTCAAGAGCAGGTCAAAGGCTTTTTCGCTTGCTGTACGAAACTCGAAGTTATTTTCTTCAATGAAATCTTCAAATAGGGCATATTCATCTTCTGATAATGAATATTCTGCGGGTGATTCAATTTCATCATGAGTATTCCGGTAACGGGTGGCAAAATTGAAAAACATGCTCTGAGTATAAAGTTGAAGGGTAATTTCGGAAAGCATTTCCGGAACTACTTCAAAATCGGGCTGTATACCACCTCCATCATAAACCAGTCGACCATTTTGGGTCGTATATTCAGAGATTAAGGAATCAGGAACAACTCCAACACTACCATCCGGATTGCGGTGTGTATAATCCAGGGCCTGGATGCAGCGCCCGCTGGGGATATAGTATTTGGCTGTGGTTACCTTCAATTGAGCATTATACTTCAGTGGTCGGGAAGTCTGTACCAATCCCTTTCCAAATGTACGCTGCCCTACAATTACAGCCCGGTCAAGATCCTGAAGAGCTCCGGCAACAATTTCTGCGGCAGATGCCGATCCCCGGTTAACCATAACAACTAATGGGATGTTTTTGTCTAGTGGCTCCCGTGAAGTAGAGTAGTTGGAATCCCATTGTTTCATTTTCCCCCGTGTGCTTACAATCAGCTCTCCTTTATCCACAAAAAGATCACAAATTCTAACAGCTTCGATCAGCAGCCCTCCCGGGTTGGAGCGAAGGTCGAGTACGAGAGAGTTCAATTCATGATCCCTTTTAAGTTCTTTCAATGCCTTTTCCACTTCCTTTCCTGCTCCTGTGGTGAAATTGGAAATTCGGATATATCCAGTACCCGGAGCCACCATACCATAATAGGGAACATTTAATATTGAAATTTTCTCCCTGATTAAGTGTATATCAAGAGCCTTCTCCTCTCCGTAACGCTCAATGAGCAATTTGAGTTCGGTACCCGGTTTGCCTTTGAGTCTGTCGCTGACTTTTTCTATTTCCATCTCTTTGGTGGGAACTCCGTTTACTTCAAGAATTACATCTCCTGCTCTGATGCCTGCTTTTGCTGCCGGGAATCCTTCATAGGGTTCAGCAATCATTACCTGCTCACCCGACCTTCGTATCAGGGAACCGATTCCACCATATTCACCAGTGGTTTGAAACTGAAAATCATCCATATCTGATTCCGGTATAAAGGTGGTATAAGGATCAAGGGATGAGAGCATGGCCTCAATACTTGTGGTGACCAATTCTTCCGGATCTGTTTCATCCACATAGAACATGTTTAATTCCCTGAACAGGGTGTAATAGATGTCCAGGTTTTTTACCAGATCAAGATCTTTATTTTTTAAGGTAGAAAAACCAACACTCAAAAAGAGAATGAGAAATCCGGCTGCGAATATGATATGTTTCTTCTGTTTCATCTGAGTACTATTTATTTAGGAGTATAAAGGAACTATAAGAATTCAATTCTTCCTACCTAATTAACTTTTTTTAAGAATGATCGATGCGTATCTTTGTGATCAAATTTTCCGTAATGCCGGGCTATGACACCATCTTATTAGCTGTTTTTACGGGCTCAGACGCTGAGTTTGTGCCAGGTTTTGCAACAGCGGGAATGCAGCTCGCTGAAAGGGTACAACTTCATCAGCCCACCTGGTATTTTGTTTATTTGTTTCTGTTAATGGGTCTTTTTGCATGGATCAAGCTCTATTATGGCAATATTCTGACACAAACGGTTCAGGCTTCCACCAACTTTCAGGTGGCAAACAAGATGTTTAAGAATAATAGTCTCTTGCAGAACCAATTAGATGGAGCCCTCTACTTGTTTTATTTCCTGAGTATGGCCTTTCTGCTTTACTATGTAGAGTTAAGAATTGATGTACTTCCTTATGGCTTGCAGGGCGGACAGTTATTCTTTTTTAATCTCGCATTACTGGTAGCCCTGTTATTAGTAAGGGTGGTGATACATACTTTTACCGGCATTCTTTTTGGTCGCGTAAGAATCATCAGGGAGTACTTGTACAACATGTTCATTTTTAATAAGCTATCAGGATTGGTAGCTCTGCCCCTGCTTTTCCTGCTGATTTACACAAGGGGAACCCTGCAAGAAGTGATATTCTGGATAAGTATTTTTGCCCTTGCGGGCATTGTTGTATTGAGGGTGATCAGGGCCATCGTATTTTCTTACCGCAAAGAAGTTTTAATTTTCTATATGTTTTTGTACCTTTGTGCCCTTGAAATAGCACCTCTTGTATTATTATACAGGTGGTTAGAAGGTGTCCTTTAAGAAGCGAATTTAAAACGGAATGAATATGGGAAGAATAAGGAAAATCCTTGTTTCTCAGCCCGAGCCTGAGAATAATAAATCGCCCTATTTTGATTTAGCCAGTAAACATAATCTGAAGATAGATTTCAGGCCTTTTATCCATGTGGAAGGTGTTACAGCAAGAGATTTTCGACAGGAGAAAGTCGATCTTGGATCTCATACGGCGGTTATTTTTACAAGCAAAACCTCTATAGATCATTATTTCAGGATGGCCGAGGAGACCCGGACCAGCATTCCCGACACGATGAAATATTTCTGTGTTTCGGAAGCGACAGCTTACTATCTTCAGAAATATATCGTCTATCGTAAAAGAAAGATCTTTTATGGGAACGGAATGATTCCCCACCTTGTGGAAATTATGAACAAGCATAAGGATGAAAAATTTTTACTTCCACTTTCTGCAGCGCACAAAGAAGAGATTCCGGAACTATTGAATAAGAGTAGTTTTACCTTTTCAAAAGCCATCCTCTATAGAACCGAATGCAGTGATCTCACAGACCTG
>Ga0209633_10002112_pt1 | contig 19609 bp, 16 predicted proteins | sample Cruoilmetagenom1_FD_187290 | JGI IMG/M metagenome (GOLD analysis project Ga0209633, IMG submission 187290) | Oil polluted marine microbial communities from Coal Oil Point, Santa Barbara, California, USA - Sample 1 (SPAdes) (version 2) | ecosystem: Environmental > Aquatic > Marine > Oil seeps ... | reverse complement strand
TAAATGATAATGTATTTATACCAGCTCAAACGATGTTGTTGCGATATAAAAATCGGGCATTAATTAATTCAAAAAGTTTGAGTGGTGGATCTGGATTCGGTGGAGGTTTCTTTTTCTCTTTTTCAGGAGGTAATAGCAAAACAACATCAAGCAATTATAATCAGCTCGATAAAATAATTGTTCAGGTTCAAGAAACAGAGCAATTAACACTTACAACAGAAATTGTAAGTAGAATGTTATTGCGCCGGCATATGGAGGTAAAGGATTATGAGATTACTGTTCCTGAACTTCTTTTAAAACAACAGCAACGTACAAAAGATATCTTTAATATAGTTCTTGGAGCCATTGCTAGTATATCCTTAATTGTTGGTGGAATAGGCATTATGAATATTATGTTTGCAACTGTAATGGAGCGTATTAAAGAAATTGGAATACGCTTGGCTTTAGGTGCCAAAAAAGCAGATATAATTGCTCAGTTTTTATCTGAAGCTATATTAATAAGTGTTTCTGGTGGATTAATTGGGGTGTTTTTTGGATTCGTATTTTCAAGTCTGATTACAAAATTTGCCGGAATATTAACTATCATTTCTCCAGGATCTATTATTGTTGCCTTTGGAGTAAGTGCAATGATTGGAGTGATTTTTGGAATATCGCCTGCAAAACGAGCAGCCGAGAGAGATCCTATTGAATCGTTACGATATGAATAATAATAAATGTAAAATGAAACTATATATTATAATTTTAATATTGCTTTTTAGTGTTAACACAAATTTAATTTTTGCTCAAGATAAAATAGTTGAGGAACTTACTTTTGAGCAAGTTATTGAGTTAGCCCGAGAACAATCGCCAGATGCCATAATGGCTAAACATCAGTTTAGAGCAAATTACTGGGAGTTTAAAACATATAAAGCTGGATTTAGGCCAAGTGTACGATTATCAACAAATTTTCCAAACTTAAATAGACGTTATCAGGAGTTTTCCGATTCAACAGGAACATATTATGTAAATGTTAATAAAAATACAACAGATGTAAACGTAGATATTGTGCAGAATGTGCCTTTTACTGGTGGTCAACTATCGGTTAAAACAGATTTATCTCGTTTAGATAATCTTGCTGATAAAACATATTCATATAGTTCTACTCCAATTTCGGTTACGTATAGTCAGCCCGTTCTTTTTTATAACGATTATAAATGGCAAAAGAAAATAGAACCTCTAAAGTATGAAGAAGCAAAAAAACAATATGTTTCTTCATTAGAAGATGTATCCTTAAAAGCCGTAAGCTATTTTTTCGATTTAGCTTTGGCTCAGCAAAACTTGCAAGTTGCCAAAATAAACTATTCAAATGCCGATACTTTATATAAAATTGCTGAGGGAAGATACAATATAGGAACTATTGCAGAAAATGAACTAATGCAAATGGAACTTAGCTTTTTAAATGCAGGTTCTTCGTTAAATTCTTCAATGGTTGATTTGGAAATCAGAAAATTCAGACTTCGTTCATTTTTAGGATATAATGAAAAAGTTGATTTGCAATTACTTATACCAACTCAAATTCCGGAATTAACAGTTGATGTACAACAGGCTTTGGATATAGCTCGCGAAAACAATCCAGATATTATCTCTTTCGAACGACAGCTGATCGAAGCTGATAAAAACGTCGCTAAAGCAAAATCTCAGAAAGGATTGCAGGCTGATTTATTTGCAAGCATTGGGTATAATAAACAAGCAAATGATATAAATGGAGTGTATATAAAACCTGAACAGAAACAGGTTGTTAGTATGGGGCTAAATATTCCATTAATGGATTGGGGTTTAGGCAGAGGAAAATATAAAATGGCACAATCAAGTCAGGAAGTAATTCGCACTACTGTAGATCAGGCAAAAACAGATTTTATTCAGAATGTATACTTAAATGTAATGCAGTTTAATTTGCAAGATGATCAATTTGTTATTGCAGCAAAAACGGATACAATTGCACAAAAACGTTACGATATGACTAAGCAGCGATTTTTAATTGGTAAAGTTGATGTGTTAGATTTGAATGTTGCTTTGTCGGAAAAGGATGCTGCTAAAATAAACTACATTTCAGCTCTACGTCAATATTGGTCAAATTTTTATAATCTTCGAAAAATAACTTTGTTCGATTTTATTAATGATCAATCTTTAGATGCTTCATTTGATGATTTGATAGAATAAATTCAGAATAGATTTCGAGATGAATTTTTAGATCATAGTTCTTTTAGATTAAGAAATCAAACTATGCTAATCTTTAATTACCTGAAAAAGTGTGATTCTAAAAAATAATTTTATCTTTGCACGACTATTTGTATAATAGGAAAATAAATTAATAATATCAATAAAAATAGTTTAACAAATGCAAATTAAAGGAGCTATTAGATTTTTGGCCACAATGATGGCCGTAATCTGTATTTACTACCTGTCTTTTACTTGGATAACTACAGGGATTAACAATGATGCTAAAGAATATGCACAAGGTAATGTAGATAAGAAATATGAATATCTGGATTCAATGGCCGGAATTGAAGTTTACAATCTTGGTTTTAGAAAGTTTACATTTAGAGAATGTCAGGAAAGAGAAATTAATCTTGGACTTGACTTGAAGGGGGGAATGGATGTTATTCTTGAAATATCGGTAGAAGATATTATCAAAGCAATGTCAAACAATAGTAAAGATTCAACTTTCCAACAAGCAATAGTGCGCGCAAAGGAATATGGTAAAGATAGTCACGATGATTTTGTTACTTTATTTGGTAAAGCTTTTAACGAGATCGATCCAAATGCAAAATTAGCTGCTATTTTTAATACCATCGAACTTAAAGATAAAATCGATTTTAATTCTACAAACGATGAAGTTATTAAGGTTATTCGTGAAGAAGCGAAAGGTGCAATCGATAACTCATTTAACATCTTAAGAAGTAGAATTGACCGTTTTGGAGTTGTACAACCTAATATTCAGCAACTCGACAAAGAAGGACGTATAATGGTTGCTTTACCTGGTGTTGAAGATCAAGATCGTGTACGTAATTTATTACAAGGAACTGCAAACTTAGAGTTTTGGGAAACATATAACAATACTAAGGTTTATCCTTTTTTATTACAGGCAAATCAAAAAATTTACGAGATTGAACAAGCTAGTAAAGATTTAGAAGAAATAAAAGATGTTGCCGAAGAAACTAAAGCTGAAACAAAAGAAGTTGCAGCAAAAGAAGAAGGTGATGATTTAGCTTTATTAGATCAGCTTGACGAAACAGAACAACAAGATTCATCGGCATCAATAGATGGAAAAATGGCTAGATATCCATTGTTCTCAGTTCTTCAGCCTAGAATTAATCCACAGACCGGACAGCCTATGGAAGGTTCTGTTGTGGGTATGGCTCGTCATGCAGATACGGCAAAAGTAAATGCATATCTTAAATTAAAACAGGTAGCTGGTGTATTTCCTCGTGATATGGTATTTAAATGGCATGTTAAGCCGTACAAATATGACGATTCAAAAACATTTTATGAGCTACATGCAATTAAAATTACTGGTCGTGATGGAAAACCTCCTTTAGACGGAGATGTTATAACAGATGCAAGATCTGAGTTTGATAAAAACTCTGGTAGTGCAGAAGTTTCTATGTCGATGAACGTTGATGGAGCAAAAGTATGGGCGCGTTTAACAAAAAACAATATAGGTAACTTTATTGCTATTGTTCTTGATGACCTTGTTTATTCAGCACCAAGAGTAAGTGGTGAAATACCAGGTGGTCGTTCATCAATTTCAGGTGATTTTACAGTAAGTGAAGCAAAAGATTTAGCTAACATATTACAATCGGGTAAATTACCTGCTCCTGCAAGAATTATTCAGGAAGAAATCGTTGGACCTTCATTAGGACACGAAGCCATTCAAGCTGGTTTAAGATCATTCCTTATTGCTTTCCTTATGGTGTTGGTATATATGATTTTTTATTATAGTAGAAAAGCTGGTTTAGTTGCTGATATTGCACTACTTGTAAATATGTTCTTTATTATGGGTGTTCTAGCATCCTTAGGAGCAGTTTTAACTTTACCTGGTATTGCCGGTATTGTTTTAACCATTGGTATGTCGGTTGATGCAAACGTTTTAATTTATGAACGTATACGTGAAGAGCTAGCCGCAGGAAAAGGTATAAAACTAGCAGTAAAAGATGGTTATAAACATGCATATTCGGCTATACTTGATGGTAATATTACAACCTTATTAACAGCTGCAATTCTTTACGTATTTGGTACAGGTCCAATTAAAGGGTTTGCAACTACTTTATTAATAGGTATTTTAACATCGTTATTTACTGCAATATTCTTAACAAGATTAATTTTTGAATGGTATTTAAAACGAAATAAAGAAATTACTTACTCGACTAAAATCACAGAAAAAGCATTTAAGAACGTTACATTCGATTGGTTAAGTAAGCGTAAAATAGCTTATGTTATATCTTCATCTATAGTAATATTAAGTCTTATATCGATTTTCTTTTTCCGAGGATTTAATCAAGGTATTGATTTTACAGGAGGAAGATCATATGTTGTTCGTTTTGAGAAAACAGCCGATATTCCTGGTATTAAAAACAATTTAAAAGAAGTATATGGTCAGGCTCCAAATGTTGTTGTGTTTGGTGATGATAATCAGGTAAAAATTACAACTAAATATCGAATTGAAGATGATGCTGTTGAGGCAGATAAGGATGTTGAAACCAAACTTTTTGAAGGTTTAAAACCATATTTACCTGAGAATAGTACTTTTAACGATTTTAATACAAATAATAAAGAGAGTTCTCAAAAGGTAGGAGCTACAATTGCGGATGATATTTTATACAAATCTTTGGTTGTTATTACATTAGCTCTTGTAATGATGTTCTTGTATATTTTTGTGAGATTTAAAAACTGGCAATATGGTTTAGGTGCAATGGTTGCCTTAATGCATGATGTTATCATTATTCTAGGGCTGTTCTCATTGTTCTGGGGTAAACTACCTTTCTCATTGGAAATAGATCAAGCATTTATTGCAGCTATTTTAACCGTCGTTGGGTACTCTGTTAACGATACTGTTATTATATTCGACCGTATGAGAGAGTATATTGGATTGTATCCAAAACGCGAAAGATCATCTATTATTAATTCGGCTTTAAATAGTACATTAAGTCGTACGTTTAGTACTTCATTCAGTACTTTCATTGTGCTGTTCATTATTTTTATATTTGGAGGTGAAGTTATACGTGGATTTGTATTTGCATTAATGATTGGTGTTATTGTAGGTACTTATTCATCATTATTTATTGCTTCTCCATTAGTATATGATACTGTAGATAAGAAAAGTGAAAAGAATGAAAAAAAGAAAAAATAATTAGTAAAATACATTATATTTTAAAAGCTCCTTTTTAACAAAGGGGCTTTTTTATTGTTAAATTTTTCAAGTATTTCTACATATTAGATTGTTGTTTATATAAATGAGAATACATGGCTTAGATAATTTAAAATCCTATGCATAAAAAGACTTAAACAAAATGTATATTTGTGAAAAGGAATGTTATGGTGTATAGTCTTCTTTTTATCAGTGGTCAGGAGATATTTGTTATTCTTATAGTTGTTTTATTGTTGTTTGGGGCAAACAAAATAACAGAAATTGTAAAAGGATTGAGTAAGGGTATACTAGAATTTCAAAAAGTAACAGATGATCTAAAGAGTGAGATAGATTAGGGAATTAAGAATACTACAGACGATATTAAGAGAAAAGCAAAAGACATTATTTAATGGATTATATATATTTATTAACGGGCTTTTTACTGCTAACCTTAAGTGGTGATTTTTTAGTCAAGGGAAGTGTTTCCCTTGCAAGTCATTTTAAAGTATCTAAGTTAGTAATTGGTGTTGTTGTTGTTTCCTTTGGAACATCGGCTCCAGAATTAGTTGTTAGTTTAGAAGCTGCTTTAATTGGACATCCCGATATGGCAATAGGAAATGTTATTGGATCTAATATTGCGAATATTGCCTTAGTACTTGGACTTACTGCCATTATTCTTCCAATAAAAGTTAAGAAAAATACAATTCATTTCGATTGGATAGTAATGTTATTATCTGGATTGTTGTTTTATATATTTAGTTTAAATCATGTCTTAGGCTTTGGTGAAGGTTTGATATTTGTAGTTTTGTTGTTTACATATATTTTTAAATCGATTTATTCATCACGACAAGAAAATAAGAGAAACCTAGAAGAAATCGTAAAACCGAAGCTTAATTTAATTATGTCTTTTGTTTTGGTTATTCTAGCATCGGTTGGATTAGTTTTTGGAGCAGATTTTCTAGTTAAAGGTGCATCAAGAATCGCTGCAGATATGGGAGTTGATGATCGGATTATTTCTGTTTCAGTAATTGCATTAGGTACTAGCTTGCCTGAATTAGCTGCATCAATATCCGCAGCTATAAGAAAAGAGCTAGATATTTTTATTGGAAATATTATTGGATCTAATATTTTTAATATTCTGGCTATTTTAGGTTTTACTAGTATGGTAAAGTCAATAAATATAAATGCCATGGTATTAAATTTTGACATATTCTGGATGATAGGAATTTTCTTATTGTTATTTATTTTTATTCTCCCATTAAGAAAAGCTGTTGTTAATCGTTGGAAAGGATTGGTATTTGTAAGTATTTATGTTTTGTATATTTATTTAATATTTATACATCATTAATTGTTGTTTAAAATGATATTAGCAAAAAATATAAAGAAATCATATGGTGATTTACAGGTTTTAAAAGGTATCGACCTTGAAATAAATAAAGGAGAAATTGTTTCGATTGTGGGTCCTAGCGGAGCAGGTAAAACAACTTTTTTACAAATTTTAGGTACTTTAAGTCGACCAAATTCAGGTCAAATTCTATTTAACAATAAAGAAGTAAGTAAATATAAAGACAAACAATTAGCTGCATTTCGGAATGCTAATATTGGTTTTGTTTTTCAGTTTCATCATTTATTACCTGAATTTACAGCTTTAGAAAACGTGTGTATCCCTGCTTTTATTGCTAAAACATCACGAAACGAAGCAGAGAAAAAAGCAAAAGAAATATTAGGTTTTCTAAAACTTGAACATAGAATAGATCATAAACCAAATGAATTATCAGGTGGTGAACAGCAGAGAGTTGCTGTTGCACGTGCATTAATAAACGAGCCATCTGTAATTTTTGCTGATGAACCTTCTGGAAATCTTGATTCTGAAAATAAAACAGAATTACATAATCTTTTTTTATCATTAAGAGATAAATTTAATCCAGCAATAGTAATTGTTACTCATGATAATGATTTAGCTGCTTTAGCCGATAAAAAATTAACCATGAAAGATGGTTTGTTTCTTTCTTAAAAATGAATGAAAGTATAGGAAGAAAAAATATAAAAGAGTTTTTGGATGAAAAAGCCGAGAAGTATAATCATCCAAACTTTATTGAAACTGATCCAATACAGATTCCCAAGCAGTTTAATGATATTAATGATATTGAAATTTCAGCCTTTCTTGCTTCAACTATTGCATGGGGGCAAAGAGTTACTATTATTAAGAATATGCAGAAATTAATGGCATTAATGGATAATGCTCCTTATGATTTTATTCAAAATTTTAAAAATAAAGATTTACATCGATTTACTTATTTTAAGCATAGGACTTTTAATGGTGATGATTGTAAATTTTTTCTGCAATCATTGCAGAATATAATTCATAATTATAAAAGCTTAGGACATCTATTTAAAAAAATATATTTATCAGAAGGAGATGTGTTTAATTCATTGATAAAATTTAGAGAAGTTTTTTTTGAGATTGATCATCAAAAACGTACCGAGAAACATTTTTCTAATGTGTTGAAGAATTCGTCGGCAAAACGCTTAAACATGTTTTTAAGGTGGATGGTCAGAAAAGATAATAATGGAGTAGATTTTGGGATTTGGGATCAGATTTCTATGTCCAATTTATTTTTACCTTTGGATGTTCATACAGGTAATGTAGCTCGAAAATTGGGTTTGCTAGAACGTAAGCAAAACGATTGGAAAGCAGTTTGTGAAATAACAAATGTTCTGCGAGAGTTTGATCGCAACGATCCAATTAAATACGATTTTGCTTTATTTGGACTAGGTGTTTTTGAAAATTTTTAATTTTATGGCAAATAATTATTTTAAGTTCAAGCAGTTTACCGTTTGTCAAGATAAATGCGCAATGAAAGTGGGTACCGATGGCGTGTTGATAGGCGCCTGGGCAGATTGCGAGAACGCAAAAGCCATATTAGATATTGGAACTGGTACAGGACTTATAGCTTTAATGTTAGCTCAAAGATCAAATGCTGAAATCCATGCAATTGAAATTGATGATGATGCATGTGATCAGGCAAAAGAAAATGTAACAAAATCTCCATGGAGTAATAAAATCCGAATTAGTAATATTTCATTGCAAGATTATATAAACGAAAAAAGTAATTCAAAATATGATTTGATTGTTTCTAATCCGCCTTATTTTCAGAATTCCTTATTTGCTCCCGATGAGAAGAGAACTAATGCACGACATAACTCAAGTTTTGAATTAGAAGATTTAATCGATATAACTGTAAAACTTTTAAACGATAAAGGGAATTTGTCTATTATATTACCTTATTTAGAAGCTACAATGTTTATTATCCAAGCAGCAGAAAAGGGATTGTATTGTGTGCGCCAAACAAAGGTTTTGCCAAAACCAGGGAGAGAGCCTAAGCGATTACTTTTGGAATTTATGAAAATAAAAAAGCCGCTTATTGAGCAAGAAATAATAATTGAACTCAACAAACGGCATCAGTATTCTGAAGCTTATAAAAATCTAACTAAAGATTATTATTTAGCTTTTTAATCTAAATCAAATTCTTCTTCAATAAATTTAATTCCAAAACTTTCTAATTCTTTAAGAACTGGTTCGTAAACATCTTTCATTATTGGTACAATAACTCCTTTTTGTTTGATTACGCCCGTTAAAAGTAATTTCGTTGCAATGGCAACTGGGGTTCCAACGGTAATTGCCATAGCAGTATGAACCTGATCTTGTCCTCTTACAACCAAAGAAGATGTAATTCGTTTTGTTTTACCATTCAATTTATAGTCAAATTGATGTTGCATTGCAATCATATCTTTATCTTCAGCACCAAGAGCCCATTTTTCTTCAAGTAACTTCTGTAAAATTTGAGCTGGAGTAGCATTTTTTAAACCGATTTTTGTTTCGTCAAAAATACCAAGCCATTTTAATCTACTCATTGTTTCCGATTCCATTTTAATTCCTACGAAATCACAAATTTTTTGCTCAACAGAATTTTCAATATTATATGGAAGGAAACTATTGATAAATTCTCTGTATGTAAGATTTTCCGAATCTTCAATTGAATAAGTGTCATCTGTAGCTCCAATTTGTACAAATACATTCCAACCATCGCAATATCCTGGTCTTCTTAATGTACCGCGTAATAATGTTGGTATATCTTCTAGTCCATAAGTTTCTCTGTAACTTAACGAATCTCTATTCGGATACATCTCAAATTCTCCAACATCAAGAATTGACATTTTCTCGGTTCTTTTGAATAATTGATTGTATGGTACAAACTTATATTTCCCATGATCGATGTATTGAGCAACAGATTGTCCTGCAACAACAACATTTCTTGGATTCCAAGTAAATTTATAATTCCAAGGATTGTTATCAAACTCTGGAGCAACTAATCCGCCAGTACTAGATTTGAAGGCAAGTAGTTTTCCACCTTTTTCTCTAATTTCATCAATAACTTTCATTGCCGACATGTGATCAATACCCGGATCAACACCAATTTCATTAAGCAATAACAAATCTTTCTCGATTGCTTGTTTGTTTAAAGCTTGAACTTCTTTTGATACGTACGAAGCAGTAACCATGTGTTTACCAAACTCAACACATCTTTCGGCAACCAAGTGGTGAAAACGTGCCGGAAGCATAGAAATAACTACGTCGGCATTTTGAATTTCTTCGATTCTTTGTTGTTCGTTAAAAACATTAAATTCGATTGCTTCACCATTCTCATGCTTGTTAATTTTTGATTTGGCAATCTCTAAAGACATATCACCAACTCGAACTTTCCAGTTGTGTTCTGCAGAGTTATCTAATAAATATTTTATTAAACTCGATGATGATAATCCAGCGCCAAGAATTAATATTTTTTTCATAGGTTGATTCTAGTTAATGTTTAATATTCGACTGCTAATGTAAAATTATATTTGAATAAGAAAAATGGTTTTTGACAGTTTTTAAGCACATATTCTGAACTGATCTATTTATGGTTTTGTAAGTATCAATAAATCAATAATAAAGAAATTGATTTGGATATTGAATATTCTTATTTTTTATTGATTTTGATAAAAAAAGATTTTTATGAGCAGTTTTAAGAAAATTATCCCAGTATTTTTTGATTTTAATAAAAAGTTACTACTTTAGCGATACGGAAAAATTAACCCCTAAAAATTTTACCTAAAAAATAGTATATTTTTAAAGTCCTTGTTTTGCAAGGACTATTTTTTTGCTTTTAATCTAATATCATATCTAATAATATTCTGTTAATAAAAGGCTTTTAATAATCGTTGAAAAGTTAAAGAGAAGTCTTAATTTTGTTCGAATTAGTAACGATTTAAAATTGAAAATCTTGGCAGCAAAAAAGAAGTATGCAGAAACCCCGTTAATGAAGCAATATAACGAAATTAAAAGGACGCATCCAGATGCTATTTTGTTATTTCGTGTTGGCGATTTTTACGAAACTTTTGGGGAAGATGCCATTAAAGCAGCAGAGATTTTAGGAATTACCCTAACAAAACGTGCAAATGGAGCCGCTTCATTTGTTGAGTTGGCAGGTGTTCCTTATCATGCTTTAGATACTTATTTGCCAAAATTAGTTCGTGCAGGGCAACGAGTTGCAATTTGTGAACAACTTGAAGATCCTAAAAAGACAAAAAACATTGTAAAACGTGGGGTAACCGAAATGGTAACTCCCGGGGTTTCATTCAACGATAATGTACTCGAACATAGAGAAAATAATTTTTTAGCTGCAGTTCATATTGAAAAGAGTATTGCCGGAGTTTCATTTTTAGATATTTCTACTGGCGAGTTTCTCGCGGCCGAAGGGAGTTTTGAGTATGTTGATAAGCTCTTAAATAGTTTTCAACCCAAGGAAGTATTATTTGAAAGAAGTAAGCAAAAGCGTTTTGATGAATTGTTTGGAGATAAGTTTTATACTTATAAGTTGGATGAGTGGGTTTTTACCGAAGAAAATACAAATGATAAGCTTCTTAAAAGATTTCAAACGGCATCATTAAAGGGATTTGGAGTTGAGAGTTTGAAATATGGTGTTATTGCTGCAGGTTCTATTTTGCAATATCTTGAGATTACAGAACATAAAAGATTAGAACATATTTCTACCTTATCACGAATTGAAGAGGATAAATATGTGTGGCTTGATAAATTTACTATTCGAAACCTTGAATTATTTTATTCTCTTAACGAAGGTGCTAAAACATTAATTGATGTTATCGATCGTACCATATCTCCTATGGGAGCTCGTTTATTAAAACGTTGGGTTGCATTACCATTAAAAGAAGAGAAACAGATAAGAGAACGCCACGACGTGGTTGAGTATTTACAAAACGATACTGATTTTAAGAGTTTATTGGCGGAGCAGGTAAAAGAGATTGGTGATTTAGAGAGGATTATTTCAAAAGTAGCAACCGGAAGAGTTAATCCTCGCGAAGTGGTTCAGTTGAAAAGAGCATTAGCTGCAATTGAACCTATAAAGAAGGCGTGTTTGGGAATAAATAATGATGCTCTTATAAAGATAGGTGATCAATTAAATCCTTGTTTAAGTATGAGAGATCGGATAGAAAAAGAAATTTTTCCCGATCCTCCAGCATTATTAAGTAAAGGGAATTATATAGCAGATGGAGTATCTGATGATTTAGATGAATATAGAAAACTAGCATATTCTGGTAAAGATTATTTAATACAAATTCAGCAACGAGAAATTGAAAGAACAGGAATAACTTCGTTAAAAATTAGTTTTAACAATGTATTTGGGTATTATATCGAAGTTAGAAATACTCATAAAGATAAAGTACCACCTGAATGGATTAGGAAGCAAACTTTAGTAAGTGCTGAGAGGTATATAACAGAAGAGCTAAAAGAATATGAGGTAAAAATTCTGGGAGCAGAAGAAAAGGCTTTTGAACTTGAGCAGAAAATGTTTTTTGATTTAGTCTCTAGTTTAAACGATTATATTACTGCAATTCAACTAAATGCCGGTCTTATTGCCCAGTTAGATTGTCTCTTATCTTTTTCTACAATAGCAAGTGAAAATAACTATATCAGACCTGAGATAAATGATTCTGAGGTGATTGATATAAAAAATGGTAGGCATCCTGTTATTGAAAAGATGTTGCCAATTGGAGAGGAGTATGTTGCGAATGATGTATTTTTAGATAATGAAAATCAACAAATAATTGTAATAACCGGACCTAATATGTCGGGTAAATCAGCTTTATTAAGGCAGACAGCTTTGATTGTATTGTTGGCTCAAATTGGTAGTTTCGTGCCAGCTGCAGAAGCTAAAATTGGTTTAGTAGATAAGATTTTTACAAGAGTAGGAGCTTCAGATAATATATCACAAGGCGAATCAACTTTTATGGTTGAAATGCACGAAGCAGCAAGTATTTTAAATAATATTTCGCAGCGAAGTTTAATTCTCTTAGATGAGATTGGAAGAGGAACAAGTACTTATGATGGTATCTCGATTGCATGGGCAATGGCAGAATATATTCATGAGCATCCAAGTGCTAAGGCAAAAACCCTTTTCGCAACACATTACCATGAATTGAACGAAATGGAAAAATCGTTTAAAGGAATAAAGAATTATAATGTTTCTGTTAAAGAACTTAACAATAAAGTGATTTTCTTACGCAAACTAAAAAGGGGTGGTAGTGAGCATAGTTTTGGAATTCATGTAGCACAAATGGCTGGAATGCCTAAAAGTGTTGTGTTACGGGCAAATGAAATATTAAAAGATCTGGAAAAATCTGGAAATAAGGAATCTCTTTCGAAGCCAGTAGGAGAGATTGCTCAGCATCGAGAAGGATTCCAAACAACTATTTTTCAACTCGATGATCCTGTTCTAGTTCAGATTAGAGATGAAATTAAGGAGCTTGATATTAATAACTTAACTCCAATGGAGGCTCTTAATAAGTTAAACGATATTAAAAAGCATATCGGACTATAATTTTGGAATGAAAAAAGTTGAATATTTTTAATATTATATTTTTGCAGAATAAAAAAAATAGATATATTTGCAACCGCTAAACGCAAGAATAGCAAGAGTACTTAATTATTTTTATAAAATGCGAGAATAGCTCAGTTGGTAGAGCACGACCTTGCCAAGGTCGGGGTCGCGGGTTCGAGTCCCGTTTCCCGCTCCAATGCGCCCGGATGGCGGAATTGGTAGACGCGCTGGACTTAAAATCCAGTGACCATTAGGTTGTGCGGGTTCAAGTCCCGCTCCGGGTACGAAAAAGTCCTTGTAACAGTTATGTTGCAAGGACTTTTTGCATTTAGGGGTGTCAAATAAGGGACAAATAATAGATTTTGAAATAAAATACAATCATAGTAATTTAGTAACACTACAAACTAAATATACTATTATGGCTGCCAAACCCTATCAAATACAAATAGAAAGATTCCTAAAGCATTTTACACATAGAAATAACCGAAGAATAAAGACTGGTTATGATGCCCAAAACGTTTTAGAGTGGTCTCTAAAGGATTATAGGTCAGATATATATCAGAAAGCTCTCCCGTCTTATGGAATAATTATCGGTTTAGTGTTTTTGCCTTTTATAAATTTGGATTCAATACCTTATTTATTAATTTCAGTAGGAATAATTTTTTTAACTATGGCAGTATTAATTAGGTGGGGATACAAATGGGTCCCAAGAATAGACTATTATCCTCAAATTAAAAGAAGGATTGATAATTTAAGCAAAAGCATTGATAGTAATTGTATTTTAGATGAAAAGTTAATGCGAAATGTGTTAATGCTTGATGAGAATCTCCGAAACATTAATTTACTTGAAATTTATTATAATAGGCTAGGTTTATCTGATTCAAATAAAAAAGAAGAAAAAATCAATAATCTAAGTAAACTATTAAGCTTATATTATTTAACAAGAATAAAACTATCTAATAAAAAATCTGATGAAGAGAAAATTCTTTTAGCTTCATGTTTACTTGATATAGGGAAGGGTGGATTAAGCAAGAGATTTAAAACACAATTAAATAAGTTAATAAATCTTGATATCGATAAAGCAAAGAAAGATGATTTTAATGTATTAAGGGATTCTCTTAATACATCAAAGCACAGTATTGAAGATGTATTAATTGAAATTAAAAAAGCGATAGCGAAGATAGATAATCTACCAAATTAGTGTATTAATTTAAAAATGTTCACCGGTGAATTAGACATATTTTTATCAGAATAGGTCGCATCTTGCTGCAAAATTGTAATTAAAATTTGTAGCAAATGGAATCAATTCAAGTATTTTCTGTTGATGAGTTTTGGAAAACTTATCGTAGAATCACCAGGGAGATTATAAAAGAAGAAATTAACAAGAACTTACCTCAAACAAGTTCAGAAGAAATCTTATTAATGGATGATGTATGTCGTTTGCTTGGAAAGACCAAGCAAACGATTTTTTTGTGGCTTGAAAAAGGAGAACTGCAAGGCCATTATATTAATGATAGTTTGTTTTTTATTCGAAGCGAAATTATGGACAAAGTAATTCAAGGTAGGAATAAAAGCAAACGCAAAAAAAGATTAAACTCGGAATAACTCCTATTTTAAATAAAAAGAGTAAAGCTGGCACTTTACTCAATTCTCTAGTTTCTTAAAAAAATAAACTTGTCGTTTATCTGGTACAAAGATAAATGACTCTTATCTAATTTTCAAATAAATAATTATGAAAGAAAGTATAAAACGTTATATAAGAGTTGGTACCGAATATTATAAAATTATTTATGTTCCTCTATCTAGCAAAGACACATTAATAACGCTTAAGAAATGGAAATACGAAGTTTTAATAAGAGATTATAACAAAGAAGAGGTTCTATCTATTCCAAGACTAGATGGTTTTTGCGTTTATCCAGACCATTTAAACTATAAAAAAATAATCAATGGTACCTTTTATAATAAATACCTACCAATTGCATTAAAACCTAAGCTGGGGGATTGTGATACAATATTAAATTTCATTAAACACATTTTTGGTGAACAATGTGAAATTGGCATTGATTATATCCAGATCCTTTATATATATCCAAAAGAAAAACTTCCAATTTTATCCTTGGTATCAAATCAGCGCGAAACAGGGAAAAGTACTTTTCTATATTTCTTAAAACTAATCTTTGAAGGTAATATGGCTATCCTTAACAACGAAGACCTACGTTCTAACTTTAACTCAGAATGGATTAGTAAAATTCTGTTGGCTGTTGATGAAACCTTTTTAGATAAAAAAGAAGATTCTGAGCGACTGAAAAACTTATCTACAGCCAAATATTATAAACATGAAGCCAAAGGCCAAGATCGGTATGAAGTCGAGTTCTTTGGCAAGTTTATTTTGTGCTCAAATAATGAAAATAACTTTATAAATATTGATCAACAGGAAACTAGGTATTGGGTAAGGAAAATACCTGTGCTAAAGCATAAAGATGATTTAATCCTAGATAAGATTAAAAAAGAAATCCCTGCTTTTCTGCACTTCTTAACAAGAAGAAAATTATCTACAAAGAAAGAAACCCGCATGTGGTTTACAACTGATCAAATTAAAACAGATGCTCTAATCAAGCTTAAAAGAAATAATCGTGGAAGAATGGAGCGTGAAATGTTAAATATGACTGAATATATAATGGATACTGAAGGGATAAGTGTTGTAAAGATTTGCCCTAAAGATGTTATTGATTGGCTTAAATATTCAAGTTTTAGGAATCCTTCATTTACGAATGTGAAGTATATTCTTACAAACAATTGGGGTTTAGAACCCGAGAAAAATTCCAATTCCTATACAGGTTATCACTTTGATTATACAGGAACTATTGTATCATACCCCAGGAAGGGAAGATATTATACCCTTACACGTGAATTTATTACAAATTTCAATGATTAGATGAATAGTTAATTAAACACTTAATACTATGTAATTTACAATTCATCAAAATGTCATCAAAAGTTCATCAAAATCATCAAGATGATATTGATGAATAAAAAATGAACAATAAAGTGTTGATAGGTAAATGTTTAATTGAAAATCATCAATTCATCAAAAAAAATACTATGAAAAGAAAAATAACAATATCAGAAGCAAAACAAATTTCTTTAATAGAGTTCTTCGAGAAAATTGGACTATTCCCGCAAAAGGTTATTGGAAATGATTATTGGTATCTATCCCCTTTTAGAAAAGAAAAAACACCATCGTTAAAAGCAAATACGGTTTTAAATGTTTGGTATGATCATGGTATTGGAGAAGGTGGAACAATTATCGATTTTGGAATAAAACTATTCAATTGTTCAATATCTGACCTTTTGGTAAGACTATCGGACAATAATTTTTCTTTTCACCAGCCAATTATTACACAAGGAATTAAAAATGATTCCAAAATTGAAATAACTGAAATTAGGACCTTATCTAATGCGAATCTTATAAACTATATCAAAGAGCGAAGAATTCAGCTTAAAAATGCGCAAAAATATTGTAAAGAAGTACATTTTAAACTTAATGGTAAGCAATATTATTCGATTGGTTTTCCAAATAATTCGGGGGGATTTGAGTTAAGAAATAAGCACTATAAATCCTGTGTTTCGCCAAAGGATTTAACATATATAACTTTGAATCATAAGATTCTCTGTGTTTTTGAAGGCTTTTTCGACTTTTTATCTTTTTTCCAACTTGATGATAAACCCGAGCCAAGAGATTTCTTAATACTTAATTCTTTAGCTTTTATGGATAAGGCATTAAACTATTTTAATAATTATGAAAAGGTTTACTTATTCCTGGATAATGATTCTGCTGGAAATAGTGCTAAGAAAAGGATATTGCAATTAGGCTTATCTTCTATCGAAGATCTTAGCCAACAATACATAGAACATAAAGACCTAAATAGTTTCTTAATTGACTCAGATATAAAAATGGAGAAAGAGAATGGAAAGGATCTTTCATTATCACTTTAAATTTTATCACATAATTCTATAAGCATGAAAAATTTTCAGGGTAATAAGAAACTGACCTGCGCACTATGGAGCCAGCTATGTTTTGACTTCGTCAAAACCAACTGGCTCAACTTCATGCTTTGCATTTGTTGAGAAAGGAAATGGAAAATATTGCTAAAAATAAAGGTGGACGACCTAAGAAAAAGGTAAAACGACAAGAACAACTTGCTGTTATGTGTACCCTTATTGAAAGAAAAATTATTTCTAGCAGAGCAAAAAAAGCAAGACTAAGCATTTCTGAATATTTACGAGAAATAGGATTGAATGGAAAGTTAATAGTAAAAACCTATCCTCCAGAAATATTAGAATTTACAGGAAAACTAAATCATCTTTCAGCCAATATAAACCAGATAGCTAAAAAAAGAAACATTAATGAACAACTTTCCCCGATTGAAAGAGCTGAGCTGAAAGTGCTTTCAAATGAGATTAAGCAATTGTCTGTTGAAATTAAAAACGTTTTAAAATGATTGGGAAAATATCAGTAGGTAAAGATTTTGGTGGGTGCATCAGGTATATTCTTGAAGGAAGAAATGGTGAAAAGAAAGAAATTGCTGAAGTTTTACACTATAATAATTGCTGTGGTTCTAAAAATGAATTAGTAGAACAGTTCCGAGATGTTAGAGCGCTAAATAGAAAAATTGAAAAACCTGTATGGCACACTTCGTTGAGTCTCTCGCACAACGATCGATTATCGCAACGGCAACTTTTAGAGATTTCAGATAAGCTTGCTAAGAAATTTGGTTTTGATAAAAACCAATATTTGGTAGTTCAGCATCATGATACGAAACATCAACATATACATATTGTGAGTAATCGGGTTGGTTTTGACGCAAAAGCAATTTCTACAAGTAAAAACTATGAAAAAATCTCGGCGTTTTGCCGAAATATCGAAAAGGAATACGGTTTGGAACAAGTTTTATCGCCACAAAGATTCTTGAATAAAGATTTGCAAAAATTACCCCGATTGGATAAGCGAAAAGATAGGGTTAAAGATATTGTGAATAAAGCCCTATCTCAATCTAAATCTTATGATGAGTTTAAATCAATAATAGAAAAGAATAATCTGAAAATTGAAAAGGGAAGGGGGATCGCATTTATTGACAGTAAGGGGGTACGGATTAAGGGAAGCCAGATTGGTTTCTCGTTAGGAAAAATCCAGAAGATACTATCCATAGTTAAGATGGTAAAACCAGAACTATTATTAAAAAAAGTAATCACTAAATCAATCACTAAATCTTTAGATTATGAACGATGAAATATTGAAGGAATTATTACAGGAAATTCTTACGGAGAATAAAGAAATTAAAAATGAACAGCAATTTTTAAAAACTGCTTTTGAAAATTTTGCATCTCAAGAAAATGAAGCACTGGAGCATTTAAAGAATCTTAAATTAAATGTTGATTTATCGAAAATGAAGGATTTCTTTCAGGAAAAAATCGATAAGATAAATTTACAACTATTGCAACGTACGGATAATCTCTCTAGTGAAAGGAAAGAAATTATACATACACTTTCGAGATGGAAAGGAGCGCTTATTTCTTTTATAAAGCTTTTAATAGTTGGAGCCACAATTACTTTTGTTGTTTTACTTTTTGGTAAGTATTATATGCCAGTGATTAAGGAAAATAACAAATATAGGAATGCTTTTGAGTATGTTTATTATGAAAACACAAAGGCTCAGGACTACCTGCAAGAGTTAATTTTAGACTTTGATAATAAAAAATTTAAAAAGCAGCGCATAAAAGAAACAAATGAACGAAAATCTAAATCGTCGAATCCATTAGTTTTTGAAAGGTAAATCCACCAATGCAGGCACATTCTAAAATAAATTTTAAAAAGAGCCTGCTTGTGCGCGCTTAAGGATTTTCATTTTTACACAAGTGCATGGTTTCTGTCAATTAAAAATGAAAAACCTTATTGTTCTAGACTGTGGCATAATTAACTTTAAAGAAATAATTTATTCGTTTAATAATAATATTTATTAATTTAACACTTATGAATTCTATTATTTTTTAAATAAAACATGAAATAATTTACTTATAAGTAAATTTAATTATATTTGCAACCGAAATTTGAATGAAATACCGACTAGTAAAACTTAAGAAGTTATCAGGATTAAAAGCATCAATATACTCGATATACATAGAATCGGAGAAAAAAACTTTATTTGATATTTTTTTAAATGAAAATAAAAATATACTTTTAAGTGAACTAAAAAGCATACTATCTCGTTTAACAACTATAGGA
>Ga0209633_10002111_pt1 | contig 19614 bp, 21 predicted proteins | sample Cruoilmetagenom1_FD_187290 | JGI IMG/M metagenome (GOLD analysis project Ga0209633, IMG submission 187290) | Oil polluted marine microbial communities from Coal Oil Point, Santa Barbara, California, USA - Sample 1 (SPAdes) (version 2) | ecosystem: Environmental > Aquatic > Marine > Oil seeps ... | reverse complement strand
CAGCGCCTTCCTGTATCGCATCGTTTAACTCGCCGACTATAGAAGAGAAATCCCCAGAATCCGCAGCAGCTTCTACTTCAAGCGCCAATTTCTCTGCTGATAAAGATTTCTTTTGTTTCTCCAGAACATCCGCAGATTTTTGTAACCCGGTAGACCTGTCTTGTATGATTTTATCTAGAAGATTATTGAACGCTATTTGTTCTTCAGCAGTGGAAATAGTGGACTGAAATACCGCTTTTTCACTAGCCGCTAATTTTAAGAAAGCTTGGGATATAGCAGTTTGAGTAGCAGTAGGGTCCTCAGATACCAGCCCTGCCTGTATCTCTGTAAATAGCTTGACTCTGGTAGCTTCAAAATCCTTAAAGGACTTCCCTAGGTCTCTTACGGTATCCCTTAGATTAGCTATTTGATCAGGGTTAAGCGCGATGCCGAACTCTGACTCCAGTAAAGCTATATTACGGGCAAATTCTACGGAGCCTAGATCCAAATCGCTTACGGCCAGTCTGTCTACGAACTCTTTTAGGCCCCCCTCTACTTTGACCCCGATATTCTCAAAGAACCGGGTGACTCCTTTTTCCGAATCTTGAACCGCTATCCTTATTTTTTCAATTTCCTGTTCGGTAGTCTTCTCTGTAGTAATCTGTGCAGCTATTTTTCCAGCATCTATGTTAAGGTCTTGTATTTGTTGGCCTATTGCTTTGGCTCTTGCTTCTACGTCTTGGGTAAACTGATTAAATAAATAAGAACCTGCTACCGTAGCAACCGTTGTTACCAATGCGGTCAGAGGGTTCAGCTTCACAAAGTTCAGTAGTAGTAAACCCAAGCTTTTTATTTTCAGGAAAAAAGCGCTTATGTTGGAGGTAAACACTGTAGACGCGGCAATAAAAGCGTTGGCCGCTGCTCCTGACTTATTTAAAGCAGCAAACTGCTTGGCTTGTTGCTTCGAAGCAGCAGAAAGCCCTTGAACTATTTTATCTGTACCTTTAAATTTGGCGGTAGATAACCTAGAAGCTGCTTTACCTGCGGCTCCTTTAACTAGATCTTTGGCAGAAAAAGCAAGTAGAGCGCCTTGTACAATAGTGGAAACTATATTCGCTACGGTGTCTCCGGCAGCAGACTGGGCTGCCTTAGAGGAACCTACGGCGGCTCCCTCAGCGATTACTCCTGCTCCAGCCCCTATACCTAGGGACTTGAATATGCCCTTACCTCTGGCAAGCGCTGATCCACCGGCTAGTACGCCTGTCAAAGCCGAGGTCAAGCCTCCTGTAGATCCCGATAACGACTTAAAATCGGTAATAGCCTTGCCTACCGCTTTAGTAACATCGGTTAATTTCCTGACAACAGAAGAAAGCCCACCAACCAAACCATCAGTTAAATTACTAGTGACTACCGTTATGGCAGCGCCCCAGTTCGCGAAAGACTTGGGCAAAGATTTAAGTTGGTTCTCTGCTCCTTTCAAAGCAGTTCCGTAGGTGTTAATAGCGTTCTCATTCGCTATCAACTGATCTCTATTTTGAACCAGGGCTTGTAGTACGTTCTCTGCTCTAACATTAAAAACTCTATCAAATTCTTTAGAGGCAGAACCCGCAAAACCAAGCTTGGCTAACTCATCCAAACCTGCTAGTAAAGGGTTGTCCTCATCTTTGAAGCCCTGGAACAGTGATCGTATAGCTTCTTGAGATAAGTCTTGTCCAACAGCGGCGTATCTTTTTTGGAGTGCTTTTAAGGTTCTAGTGTCTGGGGATAATAGCTCTAGTAATGCTCTACGGAAGCCCGTGGATATCGTAGAATCTTTGATACCTACGTTCTTCAACACTCCCACTGCGGACAATAACTGGTCAGCTGCTATGTTATTTGCCTTACCTATTTGAGCTGCCCTAGATAGAATCGTATTCAGTCCTTCTGGGGTTATTTTAGATATGTTGACTACGTTGGCCAACTGGTCAGCGATCTGTTCTATCTCTAGCTCAGTAAAGATATTTTTAACGGAAGTCAGTAAATCAGCAGAAGTAGCCAGTGTGGCGTTAGTTGCCGCAGCAAATTGAGCCACTGACGACAAGGTAGAAGGGATCTTTTCTATCTCGGTACCAGCCTGTGCCAGGACCTGAGCAGCTTCCGCTATTTGATTGGTACTGAACTGGGTTGTAGTCGCTACAGATTTAATCGAAGATTCGATCAACTCCATTTGTTTAGGAGTTGAGCGCGTGATTGTCTCTATGGATACCAGCGCATCTTGGAGAGATACTACTCCTGCTGCCAAGTCCCTGAATCCTTGCAGTACCGCAAAAAGTACGCGGTACTCTACAGCAAATCGGATAAACGCCCGGAACGCTTGCTTCATATCTTGAAAGTTACGAGTTAGCTCTTGAACTGGTCCTTGTGCTTGTTTGGTGGTGTTCGAAACATCTCTTACTGCTTTGGTAGTACCTTTTAGGGCAGTAGTAATGTCTGCCTTGCCTTTAACAAACCTGCGGTCAGCCTCTACGGCTTCCTTAGTTTGAACCTGGAATCTCTGTAGAGCGCTGTTATATTTGTCTATACCTAGGACAGCTTTGCCAAGGTCAGGATTATCTCTTAACAGCCCTGCTTGTGCCTTGGATACAGTGGCTGAAGTGTCCCGTAATTTGATAAGAGAGGCGACTTCCTTTTCTGTAGCTTTTACAAATTTTCCGGAGCCTAAAGCAGCAGAGGCTTTTAGTCTTTGCAGCTCTTTGAAGGCTTCGGTTTGTTCTTTTACTACCCTGGTTTCTTCCTTGGTAGAAGTCGTAAGGCGGCCTACCGCCGAAACTGGGGTTGCTTGTTTTTGCCCGAACGCCTGGGAAGCTGTTCTTTTACTCCCTTCTTTTCGTTCGGCATTGTTTTCTCTAAGTAACTGAGTTTCCTTCTTAATGGCTTTAGCTGACTCATTGCTAGACTTCTTCAGAGCATCGTTAGCTTGCCTAATTAAAGGAGTTTTCTTGGATATCTCAATATTTACTTTCTTAGCGGCATCCTCATAAGCTAACTCTGCTTTCTCTAGCTGTTGAAGTGCTTGTACCAGTCCTTTACCGGCAAGTTGCAAAAACTGGTTAAGAGAGCTCCTAGAACTGGTTACGTTCTGGCTTAGCCCTTGTGCCCTGGCTACGTCTTCCAGTACTTTCTGAAGCCTAGTCTTTAAGATACGGCCTTGATTATCGACCACATCTGTAGCGCCTTCAAGCTCTTGGCGTATGGCGTTAGTGAGTTGCTGCTTGGATTTTAACTTAGAGGATGCACGATCTAAAGCTTTATCCGTCTGAGCTACGAATTGCTCAATCTCTTTCTGTAGGTTTTTAGGTAAAGCTTTGACGCCTATACTGAGATCGACGTCTTTGACGTTCTTTAATCCTTTCTGAATCTGGGAGTTGAGCTTCTTAGCGATGTCATCGGTGCGTACTTTGCCAAGGATAGCCTCGATGTCGGTGGTGACGGTAAATGTGGTATCAGCCATAATGTGCCTCTAATCAGGGGTTTAGCTAAGTATACCAGACAATAAATGACAGGTAATAAAAAGCCGCCTCGAAAGGCGGCTAGTTGTCCTAAGGTAGAACTCAGTTAAATTTTACGCACCATAAGCTAGCATACCTGTAGGGTGTGCTGGGATTAGGTCTGCTATGTGTTCTAGGTCTCCGCCTGTACCGTACTCAGTAGCCGCTGGAGTCAAGCACTTGATCTCGATAGAGGTAGAAGCAAAGTCATCAGCATTCTGAGAAATCTCAGCATCGCCAGAAATAGCGCCTTTCCAAAAAGATACCACTTTAGGTCTACCTGTGTTATTAGCCACACCAACCAACATTACTGAGAAGTAATTGGTTTTGGTAAGTCCGCCAATGGCGACCTGGTTAGCTTTAAATACTTTGAAAGTAGTTGTTGCTTCAGTAGTTACGTTATAGTCCGCAACTGTAGCTTGACCTGTTTTCAAGGTTATGTCGTTAACTGCGATTGACTCTATCTGAGCAACCGTTACATCTTCTGGCCGATTATCAGGATAGATAACAATAACATCACCAGCTGCCAAAGCAGAGGCATCAGTTACAGAAACTACCGCAGCGCCTGTCGCCAAATCAGCGCCAGCAAGGGTTGTTTCCACGTCCGCTGGGCTTGTTGCAGAGACGCCCTCTCCTAGAATTAGCTGTAAGTTACGTCTGGAGTACTCTCTAGCTGTTGCCGTAATAGTGGCTGTCTGGCTAACGATAGCCGTGTCCACGATTGTTTTTGGACACCCACCTTCGAGGTCTACAGACTCTTGTCCAACCGTAAATGTTGTCTCATCGACCAATCCTACTGAGTTAGCCTGGGTTAGCATGTTTGCTTCGGTCAAAGGTCCCACGCGTAATTCCGCACACCCTATCACGTAGTCCGTACTTACTGGACTTCCTAATTTAGCCATAGTATTTCACCACTGTGTTTATAAACATTAATTAAACTATATAGTTACAGTGGCAATCATACCAAACTATTTGATAAATAAAAACTATTCTCTGTACTTTTCTAGTGCATGGCGTTTTGTATATACTCCGACTCGCACTCTGGGCAAACATCTGTTCCATTCTGTTGCCCATGTATTTCGTTATTTTGCAGGCACTTTTGACAAGTTACAGTCTCGTATTTCAAAACTGCAGGCACATCTTCTGGCCACAGTAAAGAACGGCAAATATCCTCCTTGATGTTTTCAGGTAGGTTGTTCAATATATTACCGTAAGTCAGCAACCCTAGACTGCAAAAGTAAGCAGGTGTTTTAGCCTTCTCATCTATGAATCCATGTGGGTAACCAGAGTCCATGCAAGAATCCACGCCAAAATAGTAGTAAATGGTTTGTGGGGTTATCTGCACGAAATAAGGTATATGCACAACTTCGTAGCCCATCTCTTCGTACATTTCCGTTTTAATGCTATCTGACCATATTACAGATGGGTCAGTGAAGTGATAGAAACCATCAAACTCGAATATTCTTTTAGATACGGGGCTATGGTAATCTGGACGGCACCTTGATCCGGACCCTTTCACAATCTTGTCTCGTATAAACGTATCTTCCGGAAATAAGTCTTGTAGTAAAAACCCTAATATCTCTTCAGTTAGGTAATTACTTTGTTGTACCGCAGGCAAATCTTTATAGGGGTTCATTACGTATCCTTTACAATTTAAGTTACGTGTAGTATACTCTTTATTAACTTATTTGTAAACTATTTGTAAACTATTATGAAAAGATTAAACGTACAGCTACCTAAAGAACTATTAGATCAATTAACGGAATATTGCCAATCGGAGGGAGTGTTAAAATACAAAGTCGTGGAAAAAGCTTTAGCTAAATACTTATCTGATTTAAAACCCAGCTGACTTCAACGCCGCAAACCCTTCGTCGCTATCCAAGTCAAAGGTCTTGCTAGCCTTGCCTTTATCGTTCTTATAGCTGCCGCCGAAGCCATACATGGAGGCTTCCATCATTACCTGGTGAAACTCCATCCTGTCGGCTATGTAGTCTCGGACTAAGTCTATAGCGTCATCCCTGTCTAACTTGCAGTACATTCTTTCAGCCTCGGTATAGTCATAATTACACATTTTCATGACCATTACGTCTAGGTTAATCTCCTGCATGTACTTAGCAAAGCTGGTATTGAAGGATACTTTACTACCTATTGATGGGTTTTTATTTTCTTGTTTTCTGTAATCCTCAGCAACTTTCTGTATTCTGCCGCTGAAGTAAGTGAGGTCTTCGGGAGATGGTTTAAGAATGTCACAGCACTCTTCTAGCACCTGGCAAGCTGCTAGAATAACTTCTTCGTCCGATTCTTTGCCCCTGGAATATATTTCGTATTTCTCGAAAGCTAGGATAGGGACAGGGAATCGCCTGGCTGTAGTAAATAAAGAGGCCATTAATTGATCTCTATTTTTGAGGGGTTAGGTAAGAGGAGAGCGTACATGTACGCTCTCCTATTCTTCCTTTCTTCAAAGCCGTTTCAATCCTTCGCAATAAATCTCTATGGTTTTGATCCAATACTCCTTTACTAGACAGCTCTCTGCTAGTCATTGTTTGTTGGTTTTCTTTTGCGCTTAATTCTTTCACAATTTTCTCCAATAAAAAAGCCTGCATTGGCCTTGTGGTTTCATCCGAGCCACAGAGTAAGCTCACCACAAGCCAATACAGGCTTTAATTTTATACTCTGTAATACCGTGGACAAGGGATGAATCTTGTATTCCACGGTTTCAATATACCAAAAAATTTACTTTAGGTCAAAGAGGACTCCTTACATGTAAGGGCAGCTCCTACTTCGTAGAATTCCTCGCCGTAAACCTATTAAGCATTGTTAACAATTCTTTATTGAATCTTTTTCCTCGGGAAGCCATCAGCCTAGAGATGAATGGCCTGTGTACCGAAGAAGTAGAGACCCCCTCCAGATATCCAAGTATATCCAAACTGCCGCCAGCTGACTGCCCTGACATAGCAAACTCTTTCTGCTGGAAAAATGACTTTAAGAATATAGCGTCAAAAAATTCTCCTCCCCTAGTGGGAGATGGGAATCTAAAATCAATTCTGTATCGGTAAATCCTGCGGTTGTTTTTAAAGCCTATGTTCGTCAGCTTCACTGTGTTCTTGCTTCGAGATACACCGGACTTATGCCCTGCTGCAAAAGCTCTGAAAGCCGCGTGAGTTTTTCCTGATCTTTTCCAGAAAGCTGAAGCAGTGCTAGAGTACTCCCGCCTTTTGTATTTGTAATATTTTTTGGATAATGCTTGCCAATCCTTTAACTGAATGCCTTTGAAACGCTTCCTGGCTTGCAGAGTGCCTCCAGCTACGGTGCCTCTTATCCCTGTGGACAAGGCATCAGACACGTCATCTAAGCCTTTTCCGTACCTATCCGCTGCCAGTACCTGTATTTTGGCTGCAGCTTCGTCCATTACTTTATCATTGACTTTACGTAAATGATCATCGTACCTTTTGACTAGAGGTCCACCGCCTTTAGCACGCCCTAAGTCAGCCAGTATTCTGGATTTTATCTCCTTGTTGAACTGGTTTTGTACCTTGGCTGATTTAAACTTAACACTAGGCAAGGCGCTGCGCTCTGGCTGTAACGGTCATCATTCTTATGCCTGACACTTTATCGTATTGCTGTGGAGTAACCGCTGCATGATTAGGCATGATGTAGCCCATTACCCCAGACTCTACTAGGCCGGAGTAATCTTTAACCTCTATTCTGGAGCACACTTTAAACAGTTCCTGTACCTTTCCCGTAAGGCTCAATATATTGTAATTAGCCGAATCTTTAACGGTTCGGGCTCCGATATTGAAAGTCAGCATATATAGTGGGTCCCTGGGTTCGGCAGCCAATGTTCCGTACTCCCACACCACAGCGTTGTCCTCAGAAGAGAACAGTTCTTGCATCTCTACCGTGTTATCTAAATCTATCAAAGACAAACCCTCGGTAGTGGCTAGCTCTCCAGCTAATTTATCTATGGTTGACTTAATAGCTAGAAGGAATAATTCTTGTGACATACGCTACCTTTTAAGTAAATGTATTCTGGTGCAATACAGCTCTTTTACTACCTCGTCTACTTGGTAATAAGTGGTCCCTACTTTTATTTCGTTGTCCGTATCTATATCCCTATTATCAGGAATGAAAGCTACCATCCTGGAGAAATCTGCGTCGGCATGTTCTTTACTTTCCGTAGACCCGAACCTAGATAAATGGATAGGTGTCGTGTAAAGTACGGCCTCAACCGTGTTAGTTAATTGCCCGGAGGCAGCAGCTACTCCCTGCATCTCTATTACCTCTGCTATATCGGTTTGATCCAGCAAAGTGTAATCATAAATAAACGATTTATCCAGGTGTACGTTTTTCTGCTCAGAGTAAATGATGTACGGAATATCGTTGTCACCTATTAGTAACACCCGGTACCCGTCAGGCACCTTATCTTCCGATAGCATAACCCGCCTACTTGAGAAAGAAGGGCGTTCGCTTATCCACCTTTGGGACGTTTCCAGTATTACTTGAAAATCGAACAAGTCATAAACGTCCGTGGTTAGATTAAACCCGGATATAGCGTTTGTTCTAAGCTTTCTTACAGCCTGGACTAGTTTCACTGGTTGCCTTCAGTAACTTGGGATCTGTCAGATGACCCCGTAATAGGGTTATAGCAAGGAGTGGCAGCACCCATAACTGTGTAAGCCGCAGTTTCCGCAACAACCGTACTAGTGGTCTCAAGTAACAGATCCTTCATGGCACATACGTTTTTATATGCGACTTTTTCTAATGCTTCCCAGTCTATGTTGAATCTTTCGTACTCATCTTTCCCGGTGCTTAACTTCTTGGGGGTGGCTAGAGGAGATTGTGCAAGGCGCCAGGCACCGAACCACATACACCATAAATTAAGCTGATCCGGTATTTTAAGATTAGAGAATTGAACAGAGGAGTGATTAGGTAGAAATTTCTCTAGCTCCGCAGTCATTTGCAAGGCCATATTTTGACCGGTAATTACGGCATCGTCTATGTCTGCTTCATCGACTCCAATAGCTCCCCGTATCGCGTCTGTATCTGTGTATAAAACTGTAATAGCCATATTTACCTACCATGCCTGAGACCTCACTTGTCTCGTAGTATACCAGAGTGTTTTCAAACAACTCTATTTTTAAACCAACCATAGACAAAGGTTTCATCTTTTTGTCTTCTCTCTGCCAGCTTTAAATAGTAAGCTCCTTGCAAACTATTCAACATTCTGTGCATAACGACAACCCCATCTTTACCCCTTCTGCCCATATAAGTTTGAAAAGCCGATATAGTTTTTCTCCCTATTATTCCGTCTACAGTGCAGTCTGGGTATATAGTTCCTTTATTATTCAAGGCATTCAGAGCCCTTTGCAAAAATCTACCCGCTCTTCTAATTCCCATATTAATGGCTGTATCCATCAGCTCCTCAGCTATCATGGGGCTCTCCTGCATGATGTTGTCTAGGTGCAAAGGACTCCAGTACTTGGCCTCGTAAATCTCAAAAGCCAAACTCTTGGGGAGGTTCCTCATTTTCCCGGTATACCCATAGCGCCTGGCCACTCTCTTAGTAATACCGTACATTGTTTCACCGCCAGAGTCGTCAGGGTTGTTGGAATAACCCCCTTCCACTTGGATTACTCTGTTTATGATATTTTCCTTCACTCCTGGTCCTCAGTAGGTTTTCCAGCTTGTATCATTTTCACAGGTGCATACGTACTTTTCAAAGAGTCTATGACATTGTTCATCGCTTCCCAAGACATCTTAATATTTGTCTCGTTACAGGGAGCGGCATTCCTTAGCATGACCATAGTATATAGGACAGCTTGTATAGCTATGTTGTCTTGGTTCATAGTATCCGCCAAACTGTAGAAGGAGTGCTTGCTGTCTTTCTCAAGATCCACTCCTACAGGTATCTCTGTAGGGACTTCAAAACCAACTTTGTATTTGGATGTGTCCTGCACTACGTAAACAGGCATTAACTGATCCACGTTCGTAATAGGTGCACACACTTTGATACCGTCAGCAACCTCCATAACTCTAGTAGTGCCTGTCGGCTTAAATAACGCCGCACACCCCGATAGTAAGGTAACAACTAAACACATTAAAAATATCTTCATCTTAATTCTCCTATAACTTATCCTCTTGTCTTCTATGGGGTGTATCCTGCAGACCTTCCCCATCCCTTCTACGATCCATACTCATCGCGACGTGGGCACCACCAAACGCTCTCACAGCCCCGAAACAAGCCCACCGCTTCCACCAGGGGGCTTTCAAGTCTTTCATACCCGCTAGGAACACTAGATCTGATTCATATCTTGTATATTTATGGTGCCCAAGTCTAGCGTAAAGGTCATCGTGTATGACCGCTATGTCTCTGATTTGAGGGTCATCGTTATCGATAAACGCCTTCACCATATTAGGTACTGAAGCAAAATTAGTTTCCGTACCTTCTGCGGCAATGATAGTATCTGACTCTGTTTCCGACTTAACATATTCGTAAACAAGGTCATCAGTGAGTTTGTAAAACTCTGTGCCCCTTATGGATCTTAATTTTAAATCAGTTTTGAACGCCATTTATTTCTCCAGTTTTCTCTCAAGTATATTATTCATTTTCGATATTAATTCGTTGGTTTGTGTAGCTTGCCCAGCCATGTCTTCTACTGTTTGCTGAAGCTTGCTAACAGTGGCATGCATGTAAGTCTTAAACTGATCATTCTCCGCCATAAGGTGCTTCAGGCTTATCTTCTGTTCGTAGATAACTTGCTCGTGATCCGCCAGAGTATTATCAATCTGTGTTGCAATCATAGGTCTAATCTGTGTATATATTGCCTTTAATTCCCTCCTTCTTCTAGCCTGTAGTAGGTTATCCAGAGGTTTCTGAACTTGGGTTATAAACCTATCTTTAAGGCTAGGCATGGCGACTACTACCCCTGCGACGCCTACTAGGAACCCTATCCATTTATCCCAAGCTTTGAATATCTGCACCAGGTCTGCCCAGTTATCCATATTACCTCCTTTCTATTCTTTTAAAGCTCATCTGATTCCCTTCTATGATAAAACCTCCTCTTGCGTCTGTCCCCCGAAGTTCTGCCTGTTGACCAGTCAGGTTTAGGGCCATACAGCCATACATGCGCTATAGTATTAGCGATGGGTATGTATTCTTCATCTAAAGTGGGTTTGCAGAAATACGCATTAGCGCCGCACCTGTACAGAGAGGTGACTTCTTCAGTGGAACCGTCTGACACGCCTACGACGGCGACGGGTATAGGGGGGTGGTTTTTTCGTATCTCCCTGCATACTTGCAAGGCGTTACTATCTGTAAGTAAAAAGTCCATAACAATTACCGAGGGGTACTTCTTAGCTTTTGCCATGTCTCTCAGGGAGTCCATAATTTCTCTACCTGAACTTAATTGTATTACCTGTGCCTGTACTAACTCCATTTTAGAAAAAACAGAGGCTAAAGCTTTCCTACTTCCGGAACTATTATCACATACTAAAATCGTGTGCTTTTGGCCATATAACAAATGATGCTCCAGAAAGTTATACCTGCTTCAGTACTCCTGCGGCAAGTTGATTAGCTACCCATGAATTATCTTTAGCTGAGATATCTATAATGTCCACAGGCTTATTAACAGTATACATTATGCCTGACATAGGACAACGTATAGGTCTCTGAACTGCGACCACCTTAACACTTTTCTGGTTTACTGCAGCCTTTTCTGCCTGTTTCGGCTCCTCCGCCACCGCCTTCTTAACCGATTTTTTGTCATCTTCAAATAAAGTTGATTTTTTGGTTTGCTCTGCCATTTTATACCTCTTTCCACTCTTGTGGTTTATACGCCTTGATTCTGATGGTAAGCTCTACCATCTCTTGGTGATCCATAGAAGAAAACCGTACAACGTCGACCCCGTGTAGAGGGCATCCGTCATCAGTAACGATTTGAGCTTTCTGTCCTTTCCTTCTCAATTGTGCTTGTATTTTTTGCATGGGTTTTCCCTTTAAAAAAATCCGACCAGCCCCAGTTTTAGGGGGAAGGCTGGTCGGTAGAATTCCGCCCTAAGGCGGCCACACATCACACACGAGGAATGTAAGTTTACGCTCCTAAGTTCATGCCTGCGAAAGCATCATCGTGCAACTTAGTAAGCATCATGCCGTAATCCCATCTAAAAGATACCGCTCTACGAAGAACAAAGTTTTCAATAGCGCTATAAGACGCAGACACGTTAATGATTTCGTGTAACGCTTTGCTGCTATCGAACCCTAATACTACGTTGGCACCAATAATGGCATCAGGCAATAAAAGAACTACAGGGCTAGGAAAGCCTGGGTTAGCTAATTGAATACGACCCGGTAATTGTGAATCAGAGTCAGGTGCACTCAGTACAGTTGTAACCCCTGGGCGATCCTCAATCAGTTGGAACGTATCTAAAGACATCAGAACGTGAGTCACATTCATTGTCTGGTAATTGCTACGTAAGAACTTAGCCCAAGCTTTTTGCGTAACGGGTATAAGTGCTGTTACATCCGCATCAAAAGTTGAGGCATTTACGAAAGGAGAAGCCGCAACACCTGAGTCCACATCACCAGAAATAATAGAAGCCATATCGGTTTCAATTCTGTTGATACGGTCACCACGAGCCTGGCTAGCTAGAGAAATGCCTACTAGGTCGATGGTTGTTGCTTGCAGTGCCTGGTCGCTGATTTCCAAACCAATTGACTTGGTTGGGATGTTATAAGCAGTATCGCTCAAGGTGATACTAGTCATAACGGCTGGTTCAGCTAACTGGCTTATAGGTTGGCTGTAAGAGTCCTCTGGGCCTGTAGTGTCAATCTTAGGCTGATCCACTCTAGCGGTATTAACCGAAGATGTCATAGCCACTGCACTTTCCCAAGGAGCTAAATAGTCTTCCTTATTACTCAAAAGCGCTGATTCAACCAGATTCATGACTACCTGCGGGAACAAGATACGTGAACTTGGTGTATCTGTGCTATTACCATCAGGTCGGACAATAGGTCCTTGGGCATCCAGGTGAGATCCGTACATGATTTCTTTCATGTTGGATGCCGGGATACCGTGAGCCTTATCCGCTCTCAAACGAATACCTGCTGACGCACACATTTGCTCGAACGATGTCGATTTACTGTCTGCTGCCGTAGGGTATTTCTTCTGATACAACTGAGCCAGACTTAGTTTCCGGTCTGCTGCTTCCCTATAGTCTGTTACAGAGATGTTGATCTCTTGATTCTGACCTTTGGGGTCTCTAAATGCTACTTTACTCATTTTATATACCTCTCAGGTCTTTATTAAACTAATTCTATTAATACGGTAGCCGCATCAATAACTCGGATCACACGCCATTTAAAATCGACGGGTACTCCAGCGATTACTACAGGATACGTGGCCACTTCTGTACCTAGGGCCTCTTGAGCACCAGCTACTACGAAAGCTCCAACCGCTAGTCCGGCGCCTGCCGCTATAATCCTTTTGTTCCTTTGGACCGTACCGAAACTTTTACCGCTATTAACCGTACTCGGCTCTATAGCTATAATCATTCCTTCGATCTCGTCCCCGGAAGAGCATAACTCATATGCGCTATCCTCGGCTGTCGCTAGCTTAACCAACTTGCCTTGGTCGGTGTCCGTATAGGCTGTGGCTCCATCGCCTAAAGCGGTTGAAATCGCGTCCTTGTAAGGGTCATTTACTAAAGGGGTGAATGCAAAATCTGTCATGATAAACCTCTACTTGAATTGTGCTAATTGAACAAGGACATCGCTCATCTGCTTACCAGCGGCATCTACATCCTCTTGATTTTCCTCCACGTCAGCAGAGATTTGGGTGCCTGCTCCAAAGCGCTCATTCAACTGGGAGGTCAGCTGAGCGTACTGTTGCAGCATAGCGCTAACGTCCGTAGACATCAGGACTTCCTTATTAGGCGCTGGGGATCCCAGAGCCACCGAACTTCTTTGAATAACCGCTACTAGAACTTCCTTCATGCCGTTATGCTCTGACTCCATCTTGATGATCTTATTGTTAGCTTCTTTAAGATCAACTTTCAGATCAACGATCTGGTCAATGGCACTGAAGTTTGTTGCTGCAGCCTCAGACCCGTCAGTACCGGCGTCTTCCGCCTCCGTGGTAGCCTCGTCTTCAACTTGATCCTCAGCTTCTTCCGTCTCCGGTTCATCTGCGACTTGAGATTCCACAGCAGCCTGTACATCCGCACCAGCCGCCGCTGCAGCCGCAGCAATATTTTCCACTGTATCCTTGGTAGGGTCTGCGACATTAGTGTCAGCCGACTCTTCCTCGGATACATCTTTGGGTGTTTGTACAGATTTATTACGCATATCGGTTACCCTTTGATAATTAAAAGAATTTTGATGAATGGGATTATCCTCATTTCTACTTGACATTGCAAGAGAAACTATTTCCTCCAATGAAGATATTCCGTCGGTAAGTCCTTTTTGGTTAGCTTCTTTGCCAAACCACACTTGGCCAGTCGCTATTTCCCGCCGTACAACATCTTCTGGCAAACCTAATGACTTAGACAAATGATTGATAAAGAAAGTATGAGTCTTATCTATACTTTCCTGTATTTCTTTAGCCGCTTCGGCAGTCAATTTCTCGTAAGGATTACCCGCTGCTTTCAAAGGAGTAGACTTGAAGACATGGACCGTCCTGCCCTCCTTCTTAAACGCTTCGGTCAACTCTGTAACCACTCCGATAACACCTACAGAACCGACCTCGGCCATTTCTGTACTGTAAAATTTTTCCCCTGCTACTGCTAGCCATAGCCCACCCGATGTGGCTTGTGATCCAGTGAAAGAGGTAAGATTTTCTTGGGAGGATAAAAACTCTGCTAGCTCATCTATGCCCAAGGTAGACCCTCCGGGCGTATTGTAATCCATAACTATGTGCTCAGCGCCTTCCTCTCTGGCATGGATGACAGCTGACTTGATGTCGCCATAACCCACGACGCCAAAGAAAGATCCCCAGAAACCTGCAGAACCCGATATCATAGGCCCTTCGACCGATACCAGGGCTATGTTAGGCGTTACCATGTTCACCATGTCTTTAACGTACCTTGGAAAATCATCCTGATCTTCATCCTCGTCAAGAAATACCTTCTTGTCAAAGTCTCCTGACAATATTTTATTGTGAACTTCTTCCAGGTATAGCAAGGATGTTTCAGTACCCAGCCATGTTCTTCCAATTTTATCTAATAGATTCATATAGTTACCTTAATTGTTACCGCCGCCTCGGGAAGTCGCCGACCCTCTGGCAGTTCCTTCAGATAAATTTCTTTCCTGTGCTCCCGAGTTGTCATCCATGTCCGTAGGATGAGTTTCAGCTCCAGAGTCCATAAAGAAAGTTCCAGATAATTTCGGAGCACCTTCTGGCCTAGGTCCACACCCCAACAGGTGGGCGGCCTCCTCGTCCGTCAAAAATCCGTTAGATAGTTTCCTTAGTATATTTGTGTCCATGACGCTTTGATGAGCGCTCAGCTCCGCGTCCGGCCTTAAATTAATGGAGTTAAACTTAAACTTTATATAGGCGTCATTCCCTGTTACTAGCCTCATAGATAAGGTCAACATCCGGGACATGATCGTTGCTACAGGTTGCTGTATTGATTTTACTTGCTTCAAGTAAACCAGTGACTCCGTGTTGGATATGCTTTGGGACCCACCCATCCTCATACCTAATATAGAAGGCATGGTCTTCAAAGAGGTTGCCAACATGCCCGAGAAACTTTCTAGGAGAGCGGTGTAGTCTGCCTTTTCTCCCGCTGTCGGCAGATTATTTACTTCTGCGGTATCGTACATGACTAGGGCCTCGTCCGGCTCTAGCTTAGAGATGACGCCCTCCACAGCAGATCGAGTGCTTTCCAAAAATTTAATCATTTCCGCAGCATCCGTCTTGGCCGCTTCCGGGGCAGCGTGCTGAATTTTCTCTTGTATTAAAGAAACGACCATTCTGTTATGGCCGTACTTCTTAAGAATTCTGTAAATGTCCTCTACGAACTCTGCAAAAACAAACACTGTCTGCAGCGCCGCTTCCATCGGCGACCTTGCATGAACACTATTAGCTTGTTGCTGCATAGCGCAGTAGAAAATAGTAGGAAAATCAAGGGGTACCACGTCTTTATTAGAGTTATTTGTAGACTGTCCTACCTTCCTTAAATTAAACCCACGAGTCGTTGTGGTAAGGTCTTGAATCGGGTACTTAGTCCCGTCCTTCCTAGCCACCCACTCAAGAGTAGGAACAGGGATAGGTATCACTCTCTCAGGTAACTTAAATCTGTTTAGGACTAGCTCAGATGCTGCCGCGCCTGTTTGCACGACCTCTTTCAACATCGTTTCCAAGAAAGAATCTATGCTTTGCTTATCCGCGTAGCCTAATGTGTAGTCGTGCAACGTATCCGCCGACGCCATAATGGACTTGGCCGCGTTGGTGGCTTCTTCCGAATATTGCCCTGTCATCGCCGAGTACCCGGTAACTGTATACCCCGACATAGCTAGCTGAACATAAGAGTGGACCGCTGTTGAAAACACACCATTAAATCTGGTCAACGTCCTTATCGCACTAACAGGGTCTGCTTGCCGTAGAGTCTTTATCGACTCATTTAACATAGAAACTTCGTCGTCCAGTATCCGCCCCTCGCCATAGGGCGACTTTGACATCCTGACTTTGTTAGCTATAGTTGCTTTTGGTAACTTAACATCCACTATATTGAATACTCTCTTGATTCATGATATGGTTCAAGAGGAACTGTACCAAATTAATTCAGCTATATCAACTATATAGGAAAAACAAATGCAACTATTAGATCTTTCACAACTTTTACTAGAAATGGACTTGTCTTGCAAGGTGCAAAATGGCAAGGAAGTTTTCATCAGCGACGACACCGGTTTTGCCTTCACTTACCAGTACGAGGACCTGGTCGAGCTGAGCAAGGACGACGTCGAAGCCGACGTCACCGAAGCTTACGCCAACTACGTCGCTAGCGCTGGAACTGAGGAAGAAGACCTGGGTAGTATGGTCACCAAAGACTTCGTGGATGACGTGGATGGCTCCAAGTTCCTAGATGATCAAGCCGATGAGGTGATTGCAGACATACAAGGATCTCCTAGCAAGAAGAAGGCGTAATATGGATTTCCTCTACTGGTTATCTCACCTCCGGATATTACCTTACTGTGGCTCTGTCGATGACCGAGCCTATGAAAATCTGGCAACTTTATTCAAACTTTACGATCATACTTGTGACGGCGCTTTAGCTTATATGAGCTTCGCCATATGACCTTTTTATCAAGGATATTTATACATGACACCCGAATCTTACACTGCTCCGGATCGTGCCCAAGGCCTGCTCCCAACAAGTCACGGAGTCAAACCCCAGTACATCACAACAAGCTCCTACCACCTAGCGCAGGCCGACATAGATGACGCCATTCAAGAGCTATTGTTGCACAGCGCCGCGCTAACTAACGATCACCGTAGGCAGCTAACCAGAATAATAGAGCGCTCCGACGGTTTGGACAAACAGTACGGTATCGACGAGGTTCACCAGCAGTACAGGCTAGTCGAAAAGATTAGAACCCAGGTCGTCTCCGACGACGGAATGATTCTGCCAGACACCACAGTAAAAGACCTAAGTGCTTTAATAGGTGCTCTTAACTCATTGATTTCTGTATACATTCGCTCAGAACAAAAACTCAATAAATTGCAAGAAGAAGCCAACTTGAGAGAAGCCGTCCTTGAAGCTTTGAAGGAACTCCCTCCAGAAGCCAGAGAAGTCTTCTTCAAAAAACTAGACGGATTCCAAACTAAAAAGGACTGATGTGGACAAAATAAACTTTTTCTCAGAATCCCTAAAAAACTCCCTCGACCGAACATCACTAGTCCACTCCAAATGGATAGAAAAGAATTTCAAAGATCCTAGAAATGATCGTAAACAATTCTCATTCAAGGACCATGAGTTCCAAGTTGAGATTGTCGACGACGATAGCGTAGGCGTCGTCGTCAGAAAATGTGCACAAGTAGGCCTAAGTACCTTACAAATCAGGTACATACTAGCCTTTTGCTCTGTGAATAACTATTTAAAGTGCGCCTATATCCTGCCCACGGCAAAGTTCGCAAACGAGTTCTCGGCCACTAGAGTCCAACCCGCCATTTATAGCTCCGACGTCGTCTCCAACCTAGCCAAAGAGGGTGATACCTCCAACGTTGGGATCAAGGAAATCGGCACCTGCTTCCTCGTTATGAAAGGCAGTACAGGGCAATCACAAGCCATCTCGCTCGACTTAGACTTATTGATTGTGGACGAGCTAAACTTTTGCGATATGGAAGTCATTGGGTCTTTTGCCTCACGACTACAACACAGTGACTTGAAATTTACTAGACACTTCTCCACGCCCACCGTCGCCGACTACGGCATCGACTCCCTCTATAACGAGTCCTCACAGGCCGAGCGAGCCGTTTACTGTAGCCGGTGTAACTCGTGGCAAGTCATTGATTTCTATAGGGATTGTATCATCCCCGGCTTCCTAGATGGGGTGGCCGGGTTTAACAAATCTAGCTCAGGTTTCCCTGGGATTGCTAGTGCTTACCTCCAGTGCGACAACTGCAAAGGGGAGCTTACCTTAGAAAACCTAAACAACCCTTCTCTTCGAGAATGGGTTCGCGCTTACCCGGACAGGGATACGTCAGGCTACCAAGTTAGGTACTGGGACGTCCCCGCCTACAACACTACCCCAGAGGTCCTAGCCTCAAGTAGCAAATATACTTTGCACTCCGACTGGGTAAACTTCCGAATAGGTTCGTCTTACTCCGACCAAGAGTCCAGCTTTTTGCCAGAGGCTCTTCATCTAGCTAGAAAACCGTCTTACCTTAACGAATATCGTGGGATTAATTCTATTAGTAGCATTAATTCTATTAGTAGCATTATTTCCAAAAATGTATTTATCGGGGTCGATCTAGGTAAAGTCAGCCACGTCGTTATCGGGGTTCCTCGTCTTGGGGGTATCTTGCAGGTCGTGGCTTACTTCACCGTCGACGTCAACGACCTGGTTGACAAGAGTCTAGGTAAGTTCTTGATTTCATTGGTAAAAAGCTCAATGTGTAGCCGGATCGTGGTCGACGCCGCACCTAACTACGAGGTCTCCCTCCAGCTCCATTCCGAGTGCTACGAGGGCCAGGCCTACGGCGCTTACTATGGGTCTGGAAGCAAGGCCGGGCTAGATATTTACAATTTTAATGATAATACCGGGGTCGTTACTATTAATAGAACGGCGGCTTTCGACGGGCTTTGTAAAGCGGTTAATAGCGGGCTAGTAAAGATCTGCTCAGGTTCGGACTCGGACTCGGGCTCGGATGAGTTTGATTCTCACTTACTAAATCTCAAGAAAACAAGGACTAGTAACGGCAAGGAATACAAGTGGGTTAACACGGGCGCCGACCACTACGCCCACGCCCTCGGGTATCTGTTCGCGGCTTACATGTCCGTCGAACACCGAGGAAGTAGGCTAGCGGTGTATATGCCTCCTACTCCTGGAATCGTTAAGGTTGCTTAAGGTTGCTTAAGGTTGCTTGAGTTCTAGTAAAGATCTTAGATTTTCTAGAATATCTTCCGGGTTATATGTGACTTCCTTTGGAGACTCGGGAGACTCTGTAGTCAAAGGGCAGGACTTATCATCCTCGTCCTCTTTGTATGGGCAAGACATGTCAGTTCATCGACCTTACGACATCGGCGTACTCGGTCGTTGACCTAGGAATAAACCGGTATACGTTGCTCTTCGTCTTAATACTAGGAACATTTCTAAGTTCCTGTGTCATTTTATCGAATAAGTACTTTCTGCCGTTCTTTACAATTGTCTTCATTACTGTCACCTTCTAGGGTTCTAGGGTGATTAATTGTGGCATACTTCTAGGAGGGATGTTGTGATGGAGTTTTTAGTTTAAGAAATAGGTTGGGGATTCTTCACGGATGAGTAGCTTTTGTGGGTCGTTATAGAGCTTATGTTTTATGTGGTCTACTCTTGGACCCGTAAACCATAGTTGAATTATTGCCGGTGCATAAGGAGATGAAACAAATTCAAGTAAATTTTCTAGAAGAC